>OKKB01000358.1_pt1 | contig 12772 bp, 3 predicted proteins | sample 1613931 | NCBI WGS metagenome assembly OKKB01 (sample SAMN04436893, study PRJEB24849) | human gut metagenome | biome: human gut; feature: NICU; material: stool | host: Homo sapiens | place: USA: Saint Louis, MO | collected 2012-02-08
ACATAAGTGAATAATTTTTCATTATTGAAATCTAAAATATCAAATGATCCATAAATAAATAAATCTTTATATTCTTTCCTTAATTTCAATACCAGTTGATAAAATTTCAAGATTGAATTTGGATCTTTTAATTCATTAGCAACATTAATTTGTTTATAATTATCATTAATTCTTGTCCATGGTTTATGCGTAGAGAATCCACCATAAGATTCAGTATCATCATCATTCCATTGAACTGGTGAACGAGCATGATCTCTAGCTACTAAATTAATCACATCTAATAATTTTTCTTCACGTTGTTTAAAATCAGGTTCATTACCATATTTTTCTTTGAAATCTTTATAATAATTAATGGTGTTTATATCTTTATATTCATCAATTGACCAAGATCTTGGTAAATTAGTCATACCAATTTCTTGACCTTGATAAATAAATAATGTCCCGGTTAAACTAGCTTGTAACATGGCCAATAATTTCCCAGTTTTATTAATTAAATCTAATGATTTAGTATTTCCAAATCGAGAAATACATCTTGGTTGATCATGATTTTCAATGAAAACAGTCGACCAAGCATCTGTTCCCTTTATAAAATCACTTTGATTTTGAATTGCCTTTTTAAAATCAATTAAATTCCATCCATTATATCTAAATCTATCTTGATTATTTGATCCAACTTCAACTAAATCAAATAAAAACATCATATTTAATTCTTTTCTTTGAGCACTAACATATTTTAATGCCTCATTTCTATCACAATGACCAATTTCTCCAACCGTCATAACATCATATTTCGAAGTCACTTGACGATACATTTCTTGATGAAATTCATGAATTCTTGGTCCATTGGAAGTTAATTCACCTGACGGTTGATAAATTTGATCTGGGAATACAATGGGGGCATCTTTAAATGATTGATCTTTAGAATATAATCCAGCAACATCAATTCTAAATCCATCAACACCTTTATCAAACCATGATTTCATGGCAGAATTATAAATTGCTTGACGACATTCTTCATTTTCCCAATTTAAATCAGGTTGTCCCTTGGCAAATAATCTTAAATAATATTCATCGGTTAATTCATCATATTCCCATGCTGATCCTGAAAAAAATGACCCCCAATTATTTGGTGGTAATTTTTCACCAGTTTTTGCGTCAATTCTCGGTGGTTTCCAAATATACCAATCTCTTTTAGGGTTTGATTTCAGTGATCTTGATTGTTTAAACCATTCATGTTCAGATGATGTATGATTAACTACTAAATCACAAATAATTTTCATTCCTCTTTCATGACATCCATCAATTAAATTTTGCATGTCTTCCATAGTACCAAAATCAGGATTTATAGATTCATAATCACTAATATCATAACCCATATCTTCCATAGGGGATTTATACATTGGACTTAACCAAATAATATCAATTCCTAAATTTTTAAGATAATCTAATGTAGAAATTATCCCTGGAATATCACCAATTCCATCACCATTGGAATCTTTATATGAAGCAGGCCAAATTTGATAAATAGTAGCGTCTTTCCACCAAGTATATTCAATTGTCATAATTAATAGGTTTAAGTTGGTTTTAAAAGAGATTTGTATTTCAAAAAAAAAAAAAAAATTCCCAGAGGAAGAGGAAAATTGGAAGGTTGGGGGAGTGGGGGGGTATATAAATAGTATTTGCCAACTACTACAAATTTTGAATTATATGACTACTTGTTGTTGATTACGTGGAGTATTTGGGTTCTACTTGGTGGAGGTATACTTCCTTGTTTCCCTCCCCCTCCCCCACACTCCACTCTTCAATTTGTTTCACAACTTTTCCTCGCTTAAATTATTCCGATAATTATGACGACAACAAGTTGGAACTGTCTCTTTGCTAAACAAAGAAACTTGAAACAATAGGATGATTTAATTTAGGATGCTCTAATGTCCTGTATATGATGCGGTCATAGTATAAACGATAGCAAACCTAACATAATCAAGTTACTCTCCACCAGATGCAGATTTTAACATCGATTCATATAACTTCAAACAAGTTGTTTTGTCTTCATGGTAACTTTCTAGAGCGGGGTGTAATCTACAATAAATATAGTCTCACACAAGTAGCTTTTGATTACCAGATGTCTTGGTAGGTTTATCAAGTTGAAAGAAGCCCCTTTTTGTGGTAGACATTGACAACAACACATGCATAGTAGTACCCCAAAAATAACTCTCCCTTTCTCGCAATGATTTTCGCAATAATTTTTTTTTAAAAAGCGGAATATCTTTCGCAATAATTTTCGCAATGATTTATAACTACACTTTTTTTTAGTCTTTGTGATTAGTTTTGTCTTGGCTGGCTAGCTGGCTAGTTGGCTAGTTGGCTTTAAATTTCAATTATCATTTTAAACTCCCCATGGGGTAGGAAGTACGAATAATGAAAGGAGCACCTACAATAAGCTGTTGGCTTAAATGTATTAAGTTTTTTTTCATTTTGTAAAACATCGAAAAAACTAGCCACAACGAAACCAACCTTATTGAAACTCAATAATTTACCTGTAAGTAACTTGATCCTTTCTTATGGGAGTAGTTATTCCGGCGCTATTGGTTTGAAAGAGTCATTTTCATTAGTTTACGTGATTGTATTGGACTAGCCACTTGACAAGAGTAATCATAGAAATTAATTGGTCTTACTAAAATCTATTTTCTTGTATTGCTCTCATTAATTATTCTCCTCACCTCAGATAAGATTTGTAGCCTATAGAAGTCTAAAATTATAGTATAAAACACTTTAAGTTATTCAACGTCAACACTTAGTTGTGGGGGGAAAACCATTCCCTTTCACTCTTCATTTATTCATAATATCTGGAAAAATGGCAACTATGTTATAAAGTACCTAATAAACCTAAGCCATCATTTTCCTTTATGTCCCCCGCCATTTCTGTACGTTACAGATATGGTGCGGATCTACTATATTTTCTGTACCCCCGCCTCCCTCTATTAAAAGGTAATATGGCGAAAGGGGCAGCTTAATTATTCACTTTTAAGGTGGTTCATTTATTATTTTTTCAACCCAACAACAATAATAACTATACAACTAGAATCATAGCGTTATTTCGTAGTGGTACCACCAATTTCCTTCGAGACGATGAATTTCAGGAACGACGACGACGACGAGGACGGAACAAGACGAAAAACAAAAAATGAAATTCCACATTAATTAATTTACTCAACAAAAATTTATTTATTTGTCAAGTCTACTACAACAACTGTGTGTGTTTGAAAAAAAAAAGAAATGCTTATTGTTCCGAATCATTTTATCACCACATATAAGGCGGATTATTACATACCCGTAATTAATTAAATGGGGAAGAGAAAGAGCAGGAAAAAGAAATTAACAAAGTTTGTCTTGCGATCCATATTCAGCCTCATCACTGAAGTTATTTCATTCATGTATGAGTCAGGCGATTACTATGTGGTCTTTGACGTATATTCTCATGTGAATGATTTGTTAGAAGATTCGTCTCTAGTTGTTGTTTTCAGGTTATGAATGTGATTTCGTAAATACGGTAAATGCACGCGATGGTGGTAGTACATTCTCTCTAATTATATCAATTTTAGGATAAAATCTGCATGAGCAAACTTGGTTTTAGTTTGCCATTGATTGTATTAGTATTATTTTCTTGTCATTTTTTTAGTTTGAGCTTTTTATAAGTTTTTCATACGTTTGTGGTTTTTTTTCGGTGTTTTGTGATTTACTCGAATGGTTGAAATCAGAATTGAATTTTACGAATATTCTATTTGTGGGGATAACCACTTCGTCGACGTGACCACAATGAATGACTAAATATAGTTTGTTACGATATTTGGATTATGAAAAAATATCTTGAAACTAGTCGTTGGTTATTCACATTTGTTCAACAACAAAAAGTTCTATATTTAACCGTTGAAATTGTTTGCCATAAAACGTTCAAATTGTAAAGAGTAACTATTCGCGAGATCTGTCTGACAAACCTCTCAAAAATAAAGTTGAAGTTGGCATGCAAAGTATACAGAAACTGAAACAGAAACAGAAACAGAACCACTCGCGTGCCTCTTTCTATGTCGCCCCCCCTCCTTATCCGATTTCGCAACAATTTTCGGAAAATGTTTATTGCTTATATTGCCGCATCAACAACAATAAAAAGCACCCCACTAAAATGGAAATATGTCTAAACATACATACCAACTCTTATTGTGAAAATCAGGAATACATTGAAATTACGCCGAGTCTATGCATGAAAACCAAACCCCTCTACTCTACTAAACAAAACAAAACCTTATATTCTTGGCTTGGAGAAAGAGAAAGTAAGTATGCATCAAGTACCTGGAGCAACAATTACAATTTGAAATATTATAAATACCTGTAAGAATGTCCACATAATAAACACTTTAAATGGATCAATTCTCAAAAACAAAAACTATATCTTTCAAGAATCTAAAACGCTGGGTTATACAATCATCATGACCATTGAAGAATATAGACCCGAATCAGATGAAAAAAATGTGTCGACTCCATCCATCGTGAGTTTGGATGATAAGACAACTAATGCTTCACATATTTCCAATGCTGCTCAAGAAAATGTCGATGACTATATCGCCAAGTTCTTGGATATGTCCAATACTGCTAAAGCTGAAGATGAAAGAGATAAAACTATGCCGCTTAAAGAATGTATAAAAACTTTCCCTAAGGCGTGCTTTTGGTCAGTGGTTTTATCGTCAGCTTTAATTATGGAAGGTTATGATACTAATTTGCTCGCTAGTTTTTACGCTTATCAAGGTTTTGCTAAGAAATTTGGTAGATATTACGAAAATTTGGGTGAATACCAAGTCCCAGCAAAGGATCAACTTGGGTTGTCAATGTGTTATCAAACTGGTCAATTAGTCGGTGTTTATATTGGTGCTCATTTAGTTGATATTATTGGTTACAGATATACACTTATTCCAGCTTTGGCTTCTTCAATTGGGTTGATTTTCATTCAATTTTTTGCTCCAAATGTTCATGTATTAATGGTTTCTTATGTGTTGTTAGGGATTAATTGGGGTAGTTATCAAACAGTGTGTGTTTCTTACGCTATGGATATAGCCCCTACAACATTGCGACTTTATCTTACCACCTATATCAACTGTTGTTGGGTTTTCGGTCAATTAATTTCATCAGGGGTTGTTAAAGCCATCCTGCAACTGTCCGATCCTCATGCATATCGTATTGCCTTTGCTATACAATGGATTTGGCCCATTCCAATTATGACTGGTATCTTTTTCGCTCCTGAATCACCTTGGTTCTTGGTCAGAAAAGGTCGTTTGGAACAAGCCAAGCATGCCTTGGAACGTTTATTGTCTCAAAGTGAACATATCCCCGATAAGTCTATCATTTCCCAAAGTATGTTGACAAAAATTCAAATGACTATCAAAGAAGAAGATGCTGTTTCTGCTGGTTCATCTATTATTGAATGTTTTAAAGGTACAAACTTTAGAAGAACTAGAATTGCTGCTTTCACTTGGTTGATTCAAAACATTACCGGATCAAGTTTGATGGGTTATTCAACATATTTCTATCAAAACGCTGGTGTTCCAGTTTCCATGTCATTCACTTTCTCGATCATTCAATATTGTTTAGGTATCGTTGGTACCATTGGATCTTGGTTCTTGTCACAAAAATGTGGTCGTTTCACAATCTACTTTTATGGATTATGTGCCATGACAGTACTTTTGTTGCTTACTGGTGGTATGGGTACGTCCGACAAAAAATCACTTAGTATGGCCGTTGGTAGTATGCTTTTGGTTTACACATTTGTTTACGATTTGACCATCGGACCAATGTGTTACTGTATTGTTGGTGAAATGCCATCATCCAAACTTAGAGCCAAGACGGTGATGTTGGCAAGAAACTTGTATAATATTGCTGGTATTATTGTTGCTATTGTTACTCCATACATGTTGAATCCTACTCAATGGAATTGGAAGGCAAAATCTGCATTCTTGTGGGCTGGTTTCGCAATCTTATCTGCTATTTGGGTATACTTTGAATTACCTGAAACTAAAGGTAGAACTTTTGCTGAATTGGATAAGATGTTTGAAGATAAAGTTCCAGCAAGAAAATTCAAATACACTACTCCAACCACTTTTGATGCTGGAGAAATGATGGAAAAGATGGGTAATTCTGGTCTCAAAAGTATTGTTCACGATACTGAGCATGTTGAGAGTTCTCATATCGAAACAAAGGCTTGAAAGAGCTTTTACAATAGTTCTTTTTATTTCAATTCTTGATTAAGCTTAGAGGTTTTATATTTATCTTTAGAGCGTTAGTTTAGTAATGTCTTTATATTTATAATAAAAAAATGTATTACGTGGTTATGATGTTTATTTAGTATCATGAGGTGTAACAATTTGTAAGTATGCTTTTTTTTGCCACCAACATTTGTACAGATTTTGAAAGAAAATTATTGCACAAGAGTAAAGTCAAGAAACTTTTAAACACTTGGTACTGTTAACATACGACCACATAGTGTGACCGAAAGTTCTACAAGATGTGCAGAACTTGGTGGTGGTAGAGCCAAGTGTTAAACGATGGTTTTCCAGAAAGTAACAGGTTTGCTTTGGAATAGATTTTCCATGACACTCAACAAAATTGCAACTAAATGAGTGGTTGAAATTTTTCTTTTTTTTTTTTTTTTTGAAATATTCAACCTTAATCTATAGTACTACTTTTTCCCACATAATTACATACACACTCCATTAACAATTACAATGGCATCATATACTGTATCATCGACAAAATCATACATGCAGGCTATGCAGCCTATGATAGAGGCATTGAATCGAATAAATACTGGGAACAAACAACAAAAAGTCCCAAATATAGACAATGAAAATGCCAAGATTACTCCTATAGATAAAATTTTAAATAAATTTGCCAATGTGACCATAGATTCGTTGAAGCATATTGGAAACAAAAGTTCAGGTGCCGATGTTGTGATACATGAAATTGAAGATGCATGTAATAAGATTAGTAAACAACGTGGTCTTGAAAAACTGGAGATTTTCACATTAGTCAAATCATTATTACTTCAAAGTCCGACCGACGAAGAACTTCAGTCATCATTATTTGATATATTAGGATTTGATGAATTTGATCTCATTTCGAAAATTATACAGAACAAACGAGCCTTCGCCACTAGAGAATCACTGGGATTAATGTCGTCTGAAGAAAGAGCTCAACAAGTTATTGATAATCATCAAAGAGCCAAGAATCAAACATTATTACCTAAATCAACTCATCAAAAATATCCCAATGTTTTCAAAAATCCTGATGTTGGTAATATAATTTCCATCACGGGTAAGAAATTTGCTTTACCTCAAGGTACCACTAGAGATTCATATGCCACCCACGAAGAATTAGTGATCCCCTACCCTGAAAACAAACCAAATAAATGGATTTCAGAGAAAAATTTGGTTAAAATTTCCGATTTAGATTTCTTATGTCAGGGAACATTTAAAAATTATAAGAATCTTAACAAAATGCAAAGTTTAGTATATCCAGTTGCGTATAACACTAATGAAAATATGTTGGTGTGTGCCCCTACTGGTGCCGGTAAAACGGATGTGGCTTTGTTAACGATATTGCATACCATTAATCAATTTGTCACTGAAACGGTTACTGAAGATGGGGATGTCTCCGTTGACATTGATTATGATGAATTTAAAATTGTCTATGTTGCTCCTTTAAAGGCATTAGCAGCAGAAATTGTTGAGAAATATAGTAAAAAACTCAAATGGTTAGGTATAAATGTTCGTGAATTGACCGGTGATATGCAATTGACAAGACAAGAAATAATCAATACACAAATTATAGTGACTACTCCTGAAAAATGGGATGTGGTGACAAGAAAACTGACTGGGGACTCTGAATTAGTTGCTAAAGTTAAACTATTAATCATTGATGAAGTTCATTTATTACATGAAGATAGAGGCTCTGTTATTGAGACATTGGTTGCTCGTACTTTAAGACAAGTTGAAAGTACCCAACTGATGATTAGAGTTGTTGGGTTGTCAGCCACATTGCCAAACTATATGGATGTTGCTGATTTTCTTGGTGTCAATAGAAGTGTTGGGATGTTTTATTTTGATCAAAGTTTTAGACCTGTCCCCTTGCAGCAACAAATATTGGGTGTTCGAGGTAAAGCAGGCTCAAAATTAGCGAGAGAAAATATCGACAAGGTGTCGTATGAAAAATTAGCTGATTATATCAACCAAGGACTTCAAGTGATGGTCTTTGTTCATTCTCGGAAAGATACTGTGAACACAGCTAGAACATTTATTCGAATGGCAGTGGAATATGGAGAACTGGAAATTTTCAATTGTTCTGAAGCAGATTCATATGAGAAATACAAACGTGAAGCTTCCAATAAAAATAGAAGTAAAGAATTGAAAGAATTGTTTGTTCATGGGTTTGGTGTCCATCATGCTGGTATGTTGCGTAGTGACCGTAATTTGACAGAGAAAATGTTCGAAAGTGGGGCAATTAAAGTATTGTGTTGTACAGCCACACTTGCCTGGGGGGTTAATTTACCAGCTGCAGTGGTTATTGTTAAGGGAACTCAAGTATACGACTCCAAAGCTGGTGGATTTGTTGATTTGGGAATTTCCGACGTGATACAAATATTTGGTCGTGCCGGTAGACCGCAGTATGAAAAGTTTGGTACGGGTATTTTGTGTACCACCAGTGATAAACTCGATCATTATGTTTCATTACTTACCCAACAGCACCCCATTGAATCGAAATTTGGAGATAAACTCATTGATAATTTGAATGCAGAAATATCGTTGGGTACAGTCACCAATGTGGAAGAAGCGGTACAATGGCTTGGGTATACTTATATGATGGTTAGAATGAAACAGAACCCATTTGCTTATGGAATTGATTGGAAGGAATTACAAGAGGATCCTTCATTGACAAACAGAAGAAGAGAAATGGTGTTCACCTGTGCCAAAAGACTTCACCATTTACAAATGATTATATTTGATGAAAACTCTGAAGCTTTCACTCCTAAAGATTTGGGTAGAATTGCATCTGATTTTTATTTACTTAGTAATTCCGTTGAAATATTTAATCAAATGATGAACCCTTTGGCAACAGAAGCTGATATATTATCAATGATAAGTATGAGTAGTGAATTCGATAGCATAAAATTCAGAGAAGAAGAATCTAAGGAATTGAAACAATTGGTTGAAGAAGATGCACCATGTCAAGTTGCTGGAGATGTTGATTCGCCTCAGGGCAAAACCAATATTTTACTTCAAGCTTTTGTGTCACAAGCCCATATCAAGGATTCAGCATTGATTTCCGACTCAAACTACGTAGCCCAAAATTCAGCAAGAATATGTCGGTCCTTATTTTTGATTGCCATGAATAGACGATGGGGTAAATTAATGAACATTATGTTGTCATTATGTAAATCTATTGACAAAAGAATATGGGCATTTGAACATCCCATGACTCAATTTGAATTGCCACAACCCGTGTTGCGGAATATAAAGGCCAAAAATCCATCTATGCTTGCTCTTAGAGATATGGAGGCGGGTGAATTGGGTGATTTGGTACATAATTTCAAAATGGGCAGCATATTGTACAAACTTATAGGGAAATTTCCTTTTATTGATATTGAATCGGAAATATTCCCCATTACAACTAATGTGATGCGAGTACATGTTGACTTACAACCTGATTTTGTTTGGGATGACAAATATCATGGCAGTGCTCAATTTTTTTGGTTAACGGTAGAAGAATCAGATCGTTCAGAAATTTTGCACGTTGAAAAATTCATTTTACACAAGAAACAATTACATAGTCCTCATGAAATGGATTTTATGATACCATTGTCGGATCCATTACCAGCACAAGTAGTAGTTAGAGTGGTATCGGACCTGTGGATTGGTTCAGAAACCGTACATGCAGTCTCATTCCAGCATTTGATTAGACCATCAAATGAAACTATTAAAACTGATTTGTTACGTTTGCAACCACTTCCAGTCACGGCATTGCATAATCCAGATGTGGAACAAATATATTCATCCAAATTTAAATATTTCAACCCCATGCAAACAATGGTTTTCCATTCCTTGTACAACACCAATTCAAGTGTATTTGTTGGATCTCCCACCGGGTCAGGTAAAACCGTGGTTGCAGAATTGGCCATTTGGCATGCTTTCAACGAGTTCCCGCTGTCAAAAGTGGTTTATATTGCTCCTATGAAGGCATTGGTTCGAGAAAGAGTCGATGATTGGAGGGAACGGATATGCAAAAACACCAGTCATAGATTAGTAGAATTGACGGGTGATTCTCTCCCCACAATTCAAGAAGTTAAAGAAGCAGATATAATTATCACGACACCAGAAAAGTTTGATGGTATTTCTCGTAATTGGCAAACAAGAAAATTTGTTCAACAAGTATCTTTGGTGATTATGGATGAAATTCATTTGTTGGCAAGTGATCGTGGTCCAATTTTAGAAATGATTGTTAGTCGTATGAATTATATTTCTTCACAAACTAAAAAACCAATCAGATTATTAGGAATGTCAACAGCTGTTTCGAATGCGTTTGATATGGCCGGTTGGTTAGGTGTGAAAAACGGTCTTTTCAATTTCCCACAATCGGTGCGTCCAGTACCATTACAAATGTACATTGATGGATTCCCTGAAAATCTTGCCTTTTGTCCATTGATGAAGACAATGAATAAACCAGCATTTATGGCCATAAAGCAACATTCTCCTAATAAACCAGTGTTGATATTTGTGGCTTCACGTCGTCAAACAAGACTTACTGCATTGGATCTTATTCATTTATGTGGGATGGAAAGTAATCCTCGAAGATTTTTAAAAATTTCTGATGACGAATTACAAGATATTTTAGAAAATGTTAAAGATGATACTTTGCGTTTATCTCTTCAATTTGGTATGGGATTGCATCATGCTGGGTTAGTTGAATCTGACCGTCAAATATCTCACAAGTTGTTTGAACAGGGGAAAATCCAAATATTGATTGCTACATCTACTTTAGCTTGGGGGGTCAATTTACCGGCTCATTTAGTTATTATCAAGGGAACACAATTTTTTGATGCCAAGATAGAAGCATATAGAGATATGGATTTGACAGATATTTTACAAATGATGGGGAGAGCTGGTCGTCCAGCTTATGATACTAGTGGTATTGCCATAGTCTATACCAAGGAATCGAAAAAAGTATTTTACAAACATTTTTTGAATTTGGGATTCCCGGTTGAGTCTTCATTACACAAAGTGTTAGATAATCATATAGGTGCCGAAATTTCTGCCGGTACAATCACCACAAGACAAGAAGCAATGGATTTCTTAACTTGGACGTTTCTTTATAGAAGAGCCCATAATAACCCCACTTATTATGGGATTGAAGATATATCACAATATGGTATTTCCCAATATTTGGCCAAATTGATTGATCTGACTATTGAGAATTTAGTGGAATCTAAATGTGTATACACTGGTGGATCTGATGAATTACATGCCACTCCATTTTTGGAAATATCGTCATACTATTATTTATCTCATTTAACCATGAGAAATTTTGTTAATAATGTTACTCCTGATTTTGAATTTAGAGATTGTTTACGAGTTCTTTGTCAGGCAACGGAATATAATGAATTAGCAACGAGACATGGAGAAGAATTGATTAACATGGAAATGTCCCAAGCAATGAGATATCCTGCGGAAGACTTGAATTGTGAATTTATATGGGACCCACATGTAAAAGCCTATTTATTGATTCAAGCATATATGAGTCGTGTTGAATTACCAATTGCTGATTATGCTCAAGATACGATTTCGGTATTGGATCAAGCCTTGCGTATTTTGCAAGCTTATATTGATGCCGCGGCTGAGTTGGGTTATTTCAAAGTGGTGATGTCGTTTATTCAATTGATGCAATGTATCAAACAAAGATACTGGTATGATGATGATCCAGTTTCAGCATTACCGGGATTGAAATTGATTAGTGAAGGTAAAACCAACCAGACATTAAAACAATTAGGTTCAATGAAGCCAGGACAATTATTTGGATTAGCAAAGAAATTGGGTGTTAAAGGAGAGAATATTGAGAATAAAGAAACAAATTATGACTATGGTGATGGTGATAGTGATGAAATGGCTAAGAAACAATTTGTTAAGATTGCATCTCATTTACCTACTGGGAATTTAGAAATTAAACAACAAGAACAAGATCTGATAAAAGTTGTTTTAACTCATGATAATTATCCTTTGAATAATGACTTTAAAGTGTATTGTCCACATTTCCCTAAACCACAAAGAGAATCATGGTTTGTGATTTTACATGATGGAGAAGAATTACATTTATTGAAGAGAGCTTCACCCAGATTATCAAATAAGAAAGGAATTGTGGCATGCGATCTTGATATTCCTGATGATTTGTTTGGGAAAGAATTATACCTTGAGTGTGTGAATGATGGATTAGATATTGCTTATTCAAAAAAGATTTCTTTACTATAATTGTGACAATGCAGATTAGTAATTCATATATAGCAGTGTAGTTACTGTGAATAGAAGATCCAACTAACTATTATAGTCATTTCCATGTCTGTTTATTTACAACCATGAAAACTAAATAAATACAATCTAACTTATGCAGCTATTTTTAGTATACTTCCAATTAATATTTGACAATCTTAATACATTAACAAATACAACTACTTTCTGGGGGG
>OKKB01000359.1_pt1 | contig 12699 bp, 5 predicted proteins | sample 1613931 | NCBI WGS metagenome assembly OKKB01 (sample SAMN04436893, study PRJEB24849) | human gut metagenome | biome: human gut; feature: NICU; material: stool | host: Homo sapiens | place: USA: Saint Louis, MO | collected 2012-02-08
AAATATATATATACATTCAACTATCATATACAATTTTTCACCACTTTTCTTTATCTCTATTCATCATCATAATTTTCATCTTCTTCAATCTTTCTCATTGGAGGTTCTGGATTTTCATCTTTTTTGACGTCATCTTCATCAGCCATCACTTCATCGTCATCTTTGTCTTTCTCTTTATTGTCTTTTTCAACATCTGGTTTTGATACAGTTTCTGTAGATGATGGTATTACTTCCTTAACTTCCCCTTGTTTTGCTGGACTTGTCTTGGTTGTATCTTTTTTAGTTTCTTCTCCAGATTTTGCTTCTTCATTTTGAGCTGTGATATTTGATGAGAATTGAGGAATATCAACCTTACTTTCATTTTCCAATGGTTTCTTAATTGATCCGTTGACTTCTTTTTCTCTCTTTTCTGAACTTGGTTGTTCCAGTGGCGGTGGTACCTCAACTTTTTCATTTTCTTTCTCAACAGGTTGGTTAACTGGTACAGATTCAGTAGTCGTTTCAACAGTTGGCCTCTTTAAAATTTTTTCTTCATCATTCTTGTCTTCTAAATCATGTTTACCATTGGATTCTGGTGCCTTTGTAGCTTCAGATACTCTGGTGTTCTGTTCCACAATACTTTGAGGAACAGGTGTTGCACTTTTACTTGGAGCCATTACAACGTCCTTATCAGTAGGTGCAGGTTCAGTTGGTGCTGTTGCAAGAGCTGGAGCTGGTGTTGGAGCTGGTGTAACTTCTGGTTGTGACTCCACGGGTTTTTCAACTTGTGAAACGATCTGCTCGGTGTCCGGAACTTTCTTCTCTTGAACAACATTTGGTGCTTCACCAACTTGAGACACAGATACTGGCACAGCATCTGCAGTGGTTGAAGTAGCAGGTGTAGTAGTAGATACAGTATCTGTTTTTATATCACCAACTGGAGCAGAAGCTGGTGCTGACACTGCTGCTGCTGCTGCTGGTGCTGACTCCTGGATTGTCACTTGATCTTGAACTTTAATAGCCTCAGGAACTGGAGCAGAAACAGTAGCCTCTGGTTTAGGTTCCTCCTTTTTGAGTTGTGGAACTTGTGTTGTGGTTGACTCATTTGGGTTGTTGATTTGAGGAAGTGTTGTCTCAGTTGGTCTAGGAGCCAGATAAATTGAAGGAACATGGTTAACTTGTTCTTGTCTAACAGGTGCAATATGTGGTTGTTGATATTGTTGTTGTGGTTGAGGTACTTGTGATGGAGCTGATATGATATTAGCAGAGTTGTGTAATAAATCCGGTAAACCAGTTCTTTGTTGAGGTGCACCATGTGGCTTAGCTGGAGGATTAGAATGGTGTGGTGGCAATTGAGCTAATTGAGGCAGTTGATTTTGAGTGTGTTGAGGTTGGTGTGGAGGTTGCGGTTGCGATTGCGATTGCTGTTGATGTTGTGGAGGTGGAGGTGGTTGATAATGTGGTTGTTCTTGAGTTGGAGGCTTTTCTTGAATTTGAGAAGGTTGCTGGGTATGTGGTGGAAGATGTGGTGGCAATTGTTGTGGTTGTTGCCCCGGTTGTCCCAAGTTCATCAAGTGAGGTGGTGGTGGACTTTGTTGTTGATTCACTAAAGGCTTTGCAGCTTGTTGATGTAATGGTTGGATTTGTTGAGGAGGCAATGAAGATTGGTGTTGAAGTAACAGTGGTTGTGATTGGGTTTGAGGTGGTTGCTGTGGTTGAGGTTGCAGTTGCAGTTGGTGTTGAAGTTGTTGTTGTTGTTGTTGTGGAGGTGGTGGTGGTTGTTGTTGCTGTTGTTGTTGAGTACTTTCCAAAACCATTCCTTGAGGTAATCTAGGTTGTTGAGAACTTGGCGGTGGTTGAGGTGGGTGAGTATTACCTTCTTGTTGATACTTTGTCAATTGTTCTAATCTTGCCTTTATATGAGGATTATTTGGATCCAATCTTTCTGCTTGTCTATATGCATCCAATGCATCACTAATTTGATTATTACAAGTCTCATACAAAGTCCCCAAATCATACCATACTTCACTGATATAAGGATTTAATCTAATGGCTCTGGTATAAGCATCCAATGCATCACGATATTGGCTTATTTGATAGTACAAAACACCAATTGAACACCAGAAAGTTGGGTTTCTTGCATCTCGATTGACAGCTTGTTGGAAAGCTTCATAAGCAGCAGTGAAATCACCTCTAATCATTTCTACTCTACCCAAATAGTACCATGAATGAGCATCACTTTGATCAATTTCCAAAGATTGTTTCAAATATTTCAAAGCAATGGTCAAATCTTGTTGGAATGGCTTATGTGGTGGTGCAGCACCATTAGCTGGTGTTGGTGGATTTGATTCTGCTTGGGAATAAAGACATCCCAATTGTTGCAAAACTTTAGCGTGATGAGGATTAATCTGTAACACTTTTTCATAAGCATCCTTAGCACCATTCCAATCCTTTTGTTGTTCATACACTGAACCAATTTGAAACCAAACATCTGGTTGAGTTAATGGGTGTGGTGGATTATTCAAAATGTATTGGAAACATTCTAATGCTGGTTGTAGTTTACCTTGATGCTTATAAATGATCCCTAAACGGAAATAAATTTCATTAGCCTTGTCGAAATTTGGATCCAAATCCAAAACTCTCACAAAGGCTTCTTCAGCATATTCTAATGAGCCATATCTGTCATATAAAATACCAATTCCGTGCCACAATTTTGGAACGTTAGGGTTTTCCAAGTAAAACAATGCACGTTGATAAGCAGCATAAGCTCTTTGCAAATCATCCAACATCAAGTAACAATGACCCAATAATCCCCAAGTTTCACCATTCTCAACATGGAAATTAAGAGCTTGTTCATACAATTCAGCAGCCTTAAGAAACTGATCTTTTGAACGGTATGTATTTGCTATTTTGACTAAAATATCTGGGTTATTTGGTGAATGTCTCAAAGCGGAATTGTAAGAAGCTGTCGCACGTTCAATGTCACCTAAACTCTCGGCTAATGAACCAATGGCTAACCAAGTTGATACTGTAGTTTCATTAAGAGCAGCTGAACTAGGTAATCGCTGTTGTTGCTGCTGCTGTTGTTGTTGTTGTTGTTGTTGAGCTCTGGCTTGGACAGCTTGTTGGTTAGCAGAAGCTGCAGCTGCGGCAACAATCATACCAGGACCATTGTGGTGTTGCTGCTGTTGTTGTTGTTGCTGAGCAATAGCTGCTGCTTCATGGGAATTTGGAGGAGCCCCACTTGCATGTAGTCCACCGCTTAAAGGTGGTTGTTGATGCTGTTGTTGTTGTTGTTGTTGTTGTTTAATTGTATGGGCTGTCGCATACATCTTTCCGGATCTTTGTTAATGAAAAAAAATTAGTCGTAACAGCTACCAAAAAAAGGGGGTTTTGACCTGTTTTGTTTCAAAAATGTATATCAAAACAGAAATACAACAATTCAATAATGAGATAATACAATTCAAATAAAGAAATGAATAGTTGAGCTGGTGAAAGGTAGATTGTTTTTTATTTTCTTCTTCTTCTCGTTGAAAGTCCAGGGAAAAAAAAAATCAACAGTGGGGGAATTTGTTAAAAAAAAGTTCAATGTTATAAGTGGTAACGCTACAACTGTCTAAAAATTTTGAGTATTGTTAGAAATCTCTTTTTTTTTCAGTTCTAATTTGTGTACAATGTAGTGTGTTTAATAATTGGAAATGGAAATGGAAATGGGAACGGATTGAATGAATTAAGTAAACCAACTCTGTGACTTTTTCCAATTTATTACTTATTGCTTAACTTGAGTTAACTTTTGTTGATAGGTTTTTTGTTGAATGTGATTGATGATTGATTTGAAACTAAATTAAAATAAAAGAAAATAAATAAATAAAAAAAAGAAGTGGACAACAGGGATAAATTTTTTTTTCTTTTCTCCTTTTCTTTATTTTTTTGTTTTGTTCTTTCAGTTCAAATTCAAATTCAAGTTTTCTGTCTTGTCTTGTCTTGTTTTGTTTTGTTTTGTTTTGTTGAAAGTTTTTTTACTTTGTGGTGTGTGTGTATGTGTTTAATTTGGTTTGGTGAAATTTTTGGGGATAATTTTATTTTTAGTTTTTAGTTTTTAGTTTCTTCTCGCTCTCTCTTTGTCTTTCTGTGTCTTCCGTTATAATTGTTCTTGTCAGGTGGTTGTGTTATTTAAACTGTTGGGAAGGGAAATTGGGGTGGGAAAATTAAATGTGACGTGCGTGATTAGAAAAAGAAAGGGAAGAAAAAAAAATGCTCTATTATACGGTTAGATTGAAAATTGAGAACTGAATTTGAATTTTATGGGGCAGAGAAGAAAAAAAAAACAAAACAAAAAAAAAAAAAAAGAGAGGAAACACCGAGACGTAGAAAATCAGACAAGAAATGCAAGATGGAAGGAGGAGGAGGAGAAGGAAGGACAAATTGGACGCAGGATAGGAAAAATGACAAAATGACAAACCATGGCTTAAAAGAATTCGGTAAGAAGACCAGTTTAGGAATTAACATTGACAGAAAATCACAACGATTTGCTGATTTGTCCACACTCTTTGATTGGTCATGTCACTTGGAATTGTAGTTTTACCCCCATTCGTCCACTCTCTTACCCACTCACTCAAATTAACTCACCTGGCAAATTGGAAGGCAAAAAAATAAAAAAAAAAGCAATCAGAGAGACAAAAGCTAATAATTATTATTTTGTGATTATTATTATTCGTTCATCATCATTTTCTTGAAATAGGGGGTGCAAACAAACAAATAGGGGGTGTGAATGTGTTGCTTGTTCTCTTTTTTTTCTGATATGATATGAATATTTTTGTTTTTGTGGCAATTTCTGTTTGATCAACGCAAAAATAAGAAAAGAAAAAAAAAAGGAACAACAATCCAACAATAATCATCATCATCTGGATACCAAGTTTTTGCACCCCGGGTGTAAAGTTGTCTACTCTTCTTTTTCTATGAATCCAGAATTTTTATTTTTCATCTTCAAATTCTAATTGTTTTGAGTCACTCACTTCTCGGTACACGCAAATTTTTTTTTTTCACCCTCTTATTCAATTGCACCCATAGGCAAATTTACACCTGTCACGAATAATTTTATCGTTAATCAAAACTTATAGTAAGTTTGTTCATTATATTTTTTAATGATAATATTGGTAAAAACCATAACCTATGTTAATACCTTTGTATAGTATGACTTTCACAATGAATATGTCAATTGGTATGCCATTTTAAAAATAGAGTTTCAATTAATTTTTTTCCCACCCGGAAAAGCTCGGCCACATATAGGGCGGAGGTAAGCATTTATGAATGTGGACTTGTTGAGAACAGAAGACAACTGAACAACCAGCAGCTTTACTACTACTGTTACATGAAAGGAGGGGGTGTAAACCAACTTCTGATTTCGAAAATTTAATTCTCAACAAAGCCCTAGAGCACCAGGAGAGGGTGAAAGGGCAAAAGATAAAAACAAAGTTTCTTTCATAACAACAGAAATTGAATCTTATTTGACGAGAAATTGTAGATAACTATTATTTGTCACAATCACAAGAACTAACCAATTGTTGATAGAGAACAATACATTCCCAATTCTCCATAATAGGGCATTGTACTTTTTTCTTTTTTCTTTTTGCTTTCTTTTCGTCCTTATTAATCAACAACATTAATTTTTAAAATCAAGGGCAGTTAAGAAGATATTGCTCTCTTCTGATTCTTTGCAATCTGAGCCGATTTGTTAATTCCCTGTTTTTGAAACTTTGAAACTCTTTTTTTCCCATGAGTATGTTTGACAAGGTGTTCTAAGAAATTTTTTCTCATTTTTTTCTCGCACTGCGTTGCAGATGTTTCCTTAAGATTCGAACTCAATTAGAAGTTAAATTTAAAGTGGAATAAAGATGGATTTGATATGTTTACCATATTAATTCAGTTGATAAGTCACAACCTTAGTGGTTTTCAAATTGATTTGGACTGTTTTCCTTGCAATTGGTATGTTGTTATTCCGAAAACTATGGAAGTTATTCTTCTGTGGTTTTGTGAATAGGTTGGTCTTGATCTCGTAAATTTGAACGTGGTGCCACCTTTTTATTTAGCATTCTATTGTATTATTTTTTTTTCCGCGAACCAACTCTAAATTAGTAGGTCCCGTGATAAACTTCACGTATAGTCGTATTCTACTTGTGTAATGGCCAAACATCAATTTGTTGAATAAATTATTATTTAGCCTATAGTTGGTGCTTGCAGGATTTATTAGTAAGGTACTTGCATGCTATAACCAGTGACAGACTATTTGACGGGACTGCAAATTAACTCATACCAAAGTACAAGTAAGAAAATTCATAGGCACACCTCTAATTTTTGATTTTGTTAATTCCATTCTGTTACTTTTCAGCGACATTACTAATTGACCTCAAAATAATGTAGGCTGTAATACTCTGGATCTTAGAAATAAAAAGGAAAGATTGTTGATTCTATTTTGGCAACACGGTTGTCAGTGTATTTTTACAACTCTTTTTTTGTTTTGGCAACAGAAACAACTTCCCCTACTACAAGAAAACTAAAAAAGCGTCATGCCACAACTAGCTGTTGTGTATTGGAATTCCAAATCTATTTAATACAAGACATACTTTCAAAAACATCTTAGAGGTGTAATTTCTTCCCCTTTTGATCTCTAAATGAACTATTGAATCCCAATAAGCTATTCAAATCTTTTGACCATTGGTTTTGATTAGTAGCAACACACCAAATTCCATTCTTGTCACCATAACTGCCACTATTGTTGCTTCCACTACCACTACTGCTGCTACTACTAGTACCGGTACTGGTACTGCTGCTTCCACTATGAGTACTACTGCCAGCACTACTGGCACCTGATGATGTAATAGCTACTTCTGAAGTGATATGTACTTCGTCACCAGGATGAAGATCAGGCTGTGTAATACCATCTATAGTCAATTCGATTCTTTGGTTTCTATTACTTTCAGATAATTTAATCATTATATCTGACAGACTAGGCAAGATCAATGGTCTAAATGATAAGGAACGTGGACAAATTGGAGTTAATAAAACACAGGGTACAGAAGGATGAGTTATCGATCCACCCGATGATAGTGAATATGCAGTTGACCCAGTTGGTGTAGCAAATATAACACCATCAGCAAAAGTAGTAGTGAAAAATTCATTATCAATATAAATATCTAATGATGTCAAATTTGGTGAACTTCCACGATGGATAGTGACATCATTCATAGCATGAATCATTTCTTTAATTTTTTTAGAATCATCACTACTCCCATTTGTAGGCATTGGTATGCTTGTTTCCCCATTAGTTTTCAATTTTTTAATATTTGTTCTTTCTTCTTCTTGTTCTGCATCATCATCATTTGATTTGCCTATTTGTTTTCTTATAACATGACATTCCAATCGATTTCTATGTAATGCTTTACTTCTACCTTCATAAACTTCTCGAAATGTTTGTTTATAATTTTTGAAATCAAATGGTAATAAAAATCCTAATGTACCCATAGCAAATGATAATATTGGTGGGACAACAACATTCAGAAATAAACTAACACCATGTAAAATTGTCCCATCCCCTCCTAATGTAATCATTAATTCGGTTTTATCAACAATATCTTCATTTTTACCAGTATAAATGACGTGATCGGTTAATGGATCCATTAATTCTTGAATCGATTTACTGTCTTGTTTGGTGGTGGTGGTGGTGGATTTCAATTCATGCATTAATTCATCAGCAACTTCTTGATTGACAATAACATTTATTGATGGATATTGTTGATGTAAATGATTTATAAATTCAATCATTGCTTCTCGAACACTAGCATCACCAGGCTTTTTGGCAATGTATATATTCGTTGGTGGAGATGATGACAGCCATATAATGTTATATAATCGGCTTTTTGAAGATTTAATATATTCAGGTAATTTCCCCGTAGGTAATTGAGAACACGATTGAACTGTTAATGCCATTTTAGGTGATGTTGTTCTACTTTTCGTTGTTGTTATTGACGATGACAAAGATAATTGGGCTTTGCCAATGATTGGTCGTATTATCAGTAATTTCGATGAGCGTGGGGTTAATCTAGATATCGTATGTAATGAATTGAAATGTATTAGTCTAGATATATTAGATTGATGGAAGTTATTTAGTGAGCAAACTGAACGAGAATGAAAGAAATGTTTAAACATTAAAAAAATCAAACGATATATAAATATACATATGAAACTCTTAAGATTATATGTCTGTGTATGTCGTATTTATATTATTATTGCTTCATATATTTTTTTTGCTTCGCTGCTTTTTTTATCTCCCCTTTTTTTTTTCCGAAGGGAATTTAATTGGGCGGCGGTAAAGCGGATTGGGGGAGGCGTGGTGGTGGTAGTAGTAGTAGTGGGGGAAGAAATCAAAGTGGTGTGAGTTGAATGAGTTAACATAAATGAATTGTTCAATTTATCAACACAAAATCTAACTTCTTCGTTTGTAATATAATTTTAGTAATCTAAGCGAATATCCGTTCTGAATGTTTCTTCCTTCATTTCATTCATAAAACACAGGCTTAAAGAAATAGTAGTCCCTCACACTTTACATGATTCTTATAGTCTCACTAATAATACGCTGAAATCTAATTATACAATACATAAAAAAATAAAAACACAAACAATCTAAATATCCTTTTATTTATGAACTTTTATTTAGTTCTTCAATTTCTTTCAATTCTTCTTCAGTCAACTTTGCAGCATCTTCCATTGGTTGATCCTCTGGTTTCAGTTCTGTGGTGGTCTCTGTAAGGGTTTCTGCTGGTTTATCTTCATGTTTGTCTTCTGGTTTATCAACCACTTCTTTTGGTTCCTCTACTTTCTGTTCAACAGGTTTCACTTCTTCTAGTTTGTCTTCCACCACCACTACCAGTTTTTCCACTGAAGGTTGCTCTTCAATTGGGTTCACTTCTTGCGGTTGATCTTCTTCTATATTATCACCGGTAACGTTATTCTCGTCTTGTGGTTTATCTTTTTGTTCAACCACAGGTTCTTCACTTTTATCAACTTGCATAGAGTCTTGATCTTCATGTTTATTATCAATTATAGCTTTCTCGCCCTTATCTTTTTCATCATCTTCATAAAACTCATTATCTGGTTGTATTTGAGCATCTCGACTCATTTCGGAGCCTCCCTTTGTGTCAATTGCCATAGCGGTATCTTCTTCAACATCGCCCAAATCTTCAGGATCATTAGGGACTTCATTCATTTGTACTGAAGGTGCATGCTTTGTATTTTCCAAATTGGCAATAATATTAGTCAAAATTTTATCTAAAAATTCTGGAGAATTCTGATTAAACATATTAGAAGATCGAACATCCAATTTATAATCAGGACCATAATATTCATAATATTCATTATAAGGCAATTCATCGGGTAATTTGACATTATTTAATAATCCCAGTTCATACGCCCAAGTACGAGCCACATTTCTCATAGTATAACCACCTCCACCAACTACCATCATTGGAATATTAAATGATTTAACATAATTGATACAATTAGCATGACCATTCATTGATAAATTAAAACAACCTAATCTATCACCACTCAAGGAATCACCTCCACATTGTAAAACAATGGCTGAAGGTTGATACCATTCAATGATTTTCGATATTACTGGTTCAAACACTGATTTATAAGTAGCATCATCAATCCCATCACGTAATGGAACGTTAACCGAATGGTATTTCCCCTTTCCAACCCCAATATCTCTTAATTCACCTGTGCCAGGGAAAAACTCACCATATTTATGAAAAGAACAAGTCATTACTCTATCAGTAGTATAAAATGCTTCTTCAACACCATCACCATGATGAACATCAATATCAATATATAAAACTCTGGGATGGTAACGTAATAATTCAATGATCCCCAACACAATATCATTCAAATAACAAAATCCACTAGCTTCAGATTTTTTCGCATGATGTAACCCACCAGCGTAATTGATGGCAATATCACATTTACCACGATTCAATCTGGCGGCACCTTCCATTGATCCACCACCACTAATACCACAATACTCAAATAATCCATCAAAAACGGGACAATCATCACCAACATTAAATTTAATTTGTTCTTTAGTAAATAAATCTAAATTATCTGGGTTAACTCGACTAATAAAATCAATATATTCATCAGTATGAAATTGACACATTTCTTGTTTTGTTGCTGGTTTAGCTCGATAAATTTCCATTTTTTTATATAATCCATAATTCATAATTAATGAATGGGCCATTCTTATACGATGAGGTTTCATGGGATGACCAGCCCCATAAGCATAATTCCCAATATCAGCATCATAGAAATAAGCAATACGTTTCTTTTGGTTTGGATCAACTTTCAATTCATCAAATGGAAGTTCAGTATACATGGTGGACGAGTTTGGTTGAGTTGTTGTGTTGTTTGGTGTCTGTGTATCTGTATAGTGGAGAAATGAAAGCGTAGGCTTTTTGTTGATAAAAATTTCGTTGACAATTTTTTGCGAGAGGTCTTTGAAGAAAATTGTTTACTAGTGAGAAAGAAGAGCCAACGCGTTGATTGAAAGTCGCCACATCCTAATACTTTTCATTCAATTCAAATCTAGAAGTAATAGAAGTTTTAGTTATAATTGGTTTATATAAGCAACTACTATTAAACTACCTTAACTATAGATCTGTATATATTCCTTACACTATATTTGCTTGACGTTCTCTTCTTAATCTATCTTTATAACTAGACAATTGTTGATTCAATTGTTGTTGTAATTCTGCATTATGAAGATATTTGGCATATATTTCTTCATTAACTTTAAAATTAACTCCATTATTAAATTCATCTTGAGATATCATAGATTTTGTATTGGCGGTGACAGTAACTGTTATTGGTAATATCCAAGTTATCCAATTTGGACCCATAACCAGTTTCCAATTTTCCATAATTCCTAAATCAAAAATATTTGTATTTATTTTCTTACGTTTACCATTATTATCAAATTCATAATTGAATCTTTCATCATTTGCTTGACCACGATAATTCCAACGTTTTTCTTGAAACTCAATAGTTGTTAAATTTTTACAACATAAATAAATCAGAAACATGGCAAATACACTAACAGCAATAGCAAATGCAAATGAAAGAATCAAAACAGCAACTAAATTAAGTGATAAGATTTCATCTTCAAATAACCCCTCGGTAATAAAATTATATAGTATTTTACCACTAATAATAAATAAAAACCAACAATAAATGGCAACATAACTCAAGAATTGAATGAAAAATTTATAATTATGAAACCCAATGCAAGTGGAAAACCAAGGACAATAATGATCCATCTTTAATATACATTTCCCTGATGATGAACAATGATGAGATCTATCCGGTTTCCATACAGAACATTTCGTACAATACCTATACCCTTGATTGCCATTAACTTTCATGGTATGTATTATCATTGATTCTGGTGGTAAATCTCCTGGTTCTTCATCATTGTTATTATTATTATATGGATTTTCATTAATCATTCTATTCAAATCGTTGATTCTTAATTCTGGATAATCTAATGGAGATCCAGGTCCAATTAAAATGATTTTATAATAGGAGATAATACATAGCACATATAATGTTATACCAATTATATTTAATATTGTGGAATTCAACGAAGATTTGATATAATTTGGAATAATAAATAATAGAACATATAATGACCATGTTAAAACTAATGTACAAAACACTTTGGGAAACAAAGTTGCTAAAAAGCAACAAGATGTTTCCAAAGATCTGAGGATGGGGTTGCCGTTATTATTGTTATTATTGGTAGCCATGGGATATTTATATAGTATTGCTGCCATATAAAGAAACTAGGGGTAGGGGGTTAGAGATAATGATAGGGTTTTTAATTTGTTGTCGTCTCCCTCGCCAAAGGATTGGTTTTTTTTTTCTTTCTCTCTCTTTGTTACTGATCTGACATTTCCATTACAATTCCAATTATCAACAACAACCCTTACAATGCAGCCAACTACCAACCAGCCAGCCAGCAAGCAAGTCAGCAAGCCAGTCAGCCAGCCAACCTAACAGTGTTTATGAGAATATTTTATCTATTAAAATCAATCAACACCTCCATTCTATATATATAACTAAGGTAATACATCATTCTATTCTAAAACAAGTCTATTAACCACAGTGATTCATCCTTTTTTTCATGCTTTCTATGCTACTTTTGATTTAATCTTCATCTTCTGTTGACTTTGTTGTTTAAATTTAATAAAAGCTTCTAAACCAATACCACCAAATACTAACCCAACACCAACCCATTGTTCCCAACTCAAATGATGACCAAATAAAATCACACTAAGTATCATACTTAACATTTTCCTGGTTACAGTAGCAGTTATTAAAATGATTGAATCGAATTTTTCAAGAATAATAAATATAAATACTTGACCAATTGCACCACAAATAGCAAATCCTATAATATCAATCAATAATTCTGGATAATTATTAATGAAATTAATGGTATAATCAATTTCATATTTATGGAAAATAATAGTATATAAACTTGTCCAAATAAATATGAATAAATTTAATAATGACATTAATTTCCCACTAGTTAATTTATTTTCTAAAGGTAATTTGAATAATTGATCTTGAGTTGAATTAGTTAATCCATCTAATATCATTGATCCA
>OKKB01000360.1_pt1 | contig 12599 bp, 8 predicted proteins | sample 1613931 | NCBI WGS metagenome assembly OKKB01 (sample SAMN04436893, study PRJEB24849) | human gut metagenome | biome: human gut; feature: NICU; material: stool | host: Homo sapiens | place: USA: Saint Louis, MO | collected 2012-02-08
ATTATATATATATATATATATATGTTTAGACAAAGATTGGAATTTTATCCCAATCCCATGGATCATTAAATCTTAACCCAATATCTAATTTAGAAATAGCTTGTAAATCTTCTTCAGTCAAATCAAAATCAACAACAGCCAAATTTTGAGCTAATCTATCAGGATTATTTGATTTAGGAATAACGGCAATATTTCTTTGTGTAGCCCATCTTAATAATACTTGAGCTGGTGATTTACCATGTTTATCAGCAATTGATTTAATAGTTTCATGTTCAAATAAAGTTGGAGTATCTAAAGCTCTTTTAGATTGCAATTCTAAAAATGATTGAGGACCAAATGATGAATAAGCAGTAATGGCAATCCCTTGATTTTGAACAAATTCAATTAATCTTGGTTGTTGTAAATAAGGATGATGTTCAATTTGTAAAACAGCTGGTTTTATAGTGGCCCCTCTAATTAAATCATAAATTAATCCTCCATTAAAATTAGAAATCCCAATTGATTTAATTTTCCCTAAATTAACCAATTTTTCTAATGCTTTCCAAGTATCTAATAATGGAACATTTTCATAATGGAATTTATCACCATCACCACAATAAAATCCTGGTGGATATTTTTCTTCCAAGGGGACAAATTTAAATGCAATTGGGAAATGAATTAAAAATAAATCCAAATATTCTAAATTTAAATCTGTTAAAGTTTTATTTAATGCTTTTTCAACATTTTCTGGTGAATGATAATTATTCCATAATTTAGAAACAATAAATAATTCTTCACGTTTAACTAATCCGTCTTTGATGGCACGATTGATTCCTTCACCAACCTCTTTTTCATTACCATAATCTTCAGCTCCATCAAATAATCTATAACCAGTTTTAATGGCATTATAAATTTGATCAGCAGCTGTGGCATTGGTGACTTTCCAACAACCAAATCCAACAATTGGCATTTCATAACCAGAATTTAATTTAATAGTAGGTGTAGTAGTAGACATTGTAGAATATGATTTATAACAATTGAATTTATAAGGTTTAAAATAAAAATAAAAAGAAAAAGAATTAGAAGCAGTAACTGAAACTCTTGTTTGATTAAGGAGAAATCGTTTGATATTTATACAATTGTAATTGCTCTTTATTAACATTATGAAGGTGTGGAGGGAGAGGGAGGGGGAGGGGTGGTGCGAGGGCGAAAAAGAAAATTGCGCAAAATCGACTAAAAAAAAATTAGTTGGTGGTGGTAGGCTCGTATTAAAAAAAAACTATGTGATAGGAGCAAATTATGTGATTTTGTATGCTAATTTATATTTCAAAAGACTGAAGTTTGATCCGAGAAAGCAAGCAATCAAGTATTATACGAAGGTGAAATTACAATAATAATCAATCAATCAATCAATCAATCTATATGTTTGCTACATTTCTTCTTTTATTTAATTGCTAGTATCTCATGGAACATTACGTACGAGTTGAAGTTGTGAGACAAAAAATAAAAAAAGAAAAACAAACTCAAAGGAAGGTTAATCCGAGACCCACCCATACACGCACACAATTAATAAACAACAATAAAATCTAACTAAAAATATCATTTGGTTTCTTTCTGGGGTTAAAATTTAAGCATTGTATTCTTTGTTATTATTCACATTCGGATAGAACTAACAATTAACTCTCCTTAAATTGTTAAAATAGACCACTTTGTTACTTGTTTTTGTCAAACCTCTGTTATATCCGGGGTCTATACTCTGTTCCTCTGACAATTATCTCATTAGAATTGATGTATTATTTTTGTTTTTAATCACCCCACTATTCATAAAGATAAAGTTATTGTTACTACTCAAACAATAATGTGTTTGTCTCCCTGGTTCACCATTACAACAACAGCATAACAATCTGAAGAATGTGGAAGGAAGAAAGTGGGCGAGATTGAGATATTCCTACAAACATCCAGCTAATTGACTTTCTGTACTTACCAACAACTACTACATATTTGGATAAAAAAAAAAACCCATCTATATTACTAGTCTACTTGAATACCATTCATATATCATGCTTCTATTAAAAGAAAAAAGAACCTATACTACCCAAAAAATCTATCTAAACCGTATTGTAAATCTATCTATAAATTAAAACACCAGTAATTATAAATCTTAACTTAATAAATTGGTTAAACTCATTGGTTTAGCATTTGAATTATTACCATTACTTCCATTAGTTTCACCTCTAGCAACATTAGTAGTATCTACTACTGGTGGAGCAACATTTTTTTGTTTAGGATCAGGATAATCAACCAATGAAGTAAAACTTAATACTGATCTAATTGGTGGTAATTGTGTTCCATTACCAGCAATACTACTAATATTATTTAATTTTTCAGTAACAGCAGTTCCAATAAATGTATCTGATGGTGCACTAACATTGATATTGACATTAGTTGGTGGTTGATCTTGATATGGTTTTAATTGTGGTGATTGTAATGGAGTTTGTAATGGGGTTTCATTAGGTGATATTATAAACAGATTATTAGCGCTTTTACGTGAACTTGATAAATGAATTGGGGTTTGTGATGGTGAATTTGGTCGAGATTTCTTATGAGTGTGATAATTCTGTTGTTGTTGATTGTTGCCATTATAAAATTCTAAATTTAATGATGTAGAAGATGGTTGTTTTGGTATTATACTTGGTTTTGTCATATTATTATTAGTAGTATTAGATGTTGTTGTGTTGTTTGTATTGTTTGTAGTACTAGTTAATGGAGTTAATCTTTGTAAACCAGCTAAATTAGTCGATGAAGAAGATCTTATTTTTCCACTCAATGAACTCAATGATGATGAACTAGCATTAAATAATCGAGAATTATTACTGTTACTTTTTTGTTGGAAATAATCATTCAAATTAGAAAATGATGGAGTTGGAACTCCACTTAATGGACCCAGGGCATTATTGTTTTCTGGAGATGAACCCAATGAATGTAATGTTGAATTTGGTCTACTGAATAATTTATTACCATCGGAATATAGGCTAGTTGAAGATTCCGATTTAGGAATTTGTTGTTGTTGCTGCTGTTGTTGTTGTTGTTGTGAACGAGATATGTTGTTTGGTATTGACAATGGAGCTAATTTAATACTTTCAGATGATGAACTTGTACCTGAATTTGGTGTTTGGGCCGATGCCATAGTTGGTGATGAAGGTAATGAAAATACTGCCGATCCATTTTGTTGCAAATGATTATTGGTTCCAATATTTGTTTGTTGCTGTTGTTGATGTTGTGGACGTTCTTGAAATTGGTATTGTTGTTGTTGTTGTTGGTAATATTGTTGCTGTTGCTGATCAGTATTAGGAACAACTGTAACTCCTTGAGTTTGTACCATTGGTTGCATATAACCATTAGCATGGGGCACAAAATATACTGGATAAGGTTGATGATATACATGATTTCCATTACGATCTATAGAAAATGGAATAGCTGTATTAGGTATAGCATAAGAACCAGGAGGTAAATTACTGGTTGGAATGGCCATACCTGCAGGTCCTGTAGTTGTAGCTGTAGTAGCATTGGGATTAATCATCATATTTTGATTCTTATTTTTCCGTTTCCTTGAACTTGGATTGGTATGAATTCTTAAATGTCTAGTTAATTCATCGGATCTACTGAATCGTTTAACACAACCTGGAAACGTACAAGCATGGGGCTTTTCTCCCGTGTGGGTTCTAATATGTCTAGTTTGATGTTCTAATCTATGGAAAGCCTTATCACAAAATGTACATTTATAAGGTCTGTCATCCTTATTCTTTTTCTCCTTTGGTGGCATTTTTTTGGTGTCGAGGGGAGTGGGCGTGGGCATAGGTGTGGACATGGACATTGCGACGTTGATTAACTTGATTAATAAGTCTAGTTTTGTATAGTGAAAATGAAAATGAAATAAACAGAAGTAGAATAAGTAAATTCAAAAAAGAAGAAGTAATAAAAAAAAATTAGTTGAAGGTGAAATGTCTTTCTTTTTCTATTCCAATCTCTTTCTCCGTGGTAATTCAAGATGGGGAAAGAAGGAAGGAAATCTGTCAGTAGATTTATATAAAATTTTTTTTTTCCCGTAATTCTCCTCCTCCTCCTCCTCTCCAAAAAAACTGCAGGTTGGCGTCGTTTCTTTTTCTGAGTTTGAATTTGAATGTGTGTGTGGATGCGTTGGGTGTGGGTGTGGGTGATGCACAATTTGTTAAAAAACACAAAAACTTAGTTTCGGAAAAACTTGTCTGAGTTTTAAATTTCTCCATTGGGGTGACAAATATAATAAATCTCATTCTTTAGTTTGGGGGAAAAAAATAACTGTTGGCGGGTTGATTGGTGTGGGCTTTTGGCTTTGGGTTCGGTTGATGGTGGTGCGCGCACTAAACTCCAGACATTCAAAGCATTTTAGTTTGATTGTTTTTTTCAGATCCAGTTGACATCATCATATACTCCCATTATTCTCTTCCATGGCTTGGAATATTAACAATGTATGTATATGTGTGATTTTAAACAAAAAGTCCATCAGTGAAAATTTTTTTTCATCATTATGGAGTATCTCCTATTTTTTTTCGGAGAAATATTGGCGAACAAAAATCTTATCTTATTCCTCTATTGTGAAGAAAGCAAAAAATTTAACAATACAAAATTCTCTACTAAAAAGCTTTACAAATGCTGGGCCTCTAAAATATACTTTACAACGTCGAACTAGATTTTCACAACTATTTTAGGTGTTGTTAGTCGGGTTCCCCGTGGTGGTATGTGATACCCAATTATGCATAACATTCTGAAATCAAAATTTAGGAAAAGAAGAAGGATGAAAGTGAAACACAACTCGTAAACCCACTTTCCGTCAACAACTGCTGGTGAAGAAAATATAGAACTGTGCCCAGTTTTTTTTCTCCGAAATAGAAGAAGAATAACAATGCTGATGTGAATAAGGTGATTTTTTATAATCCCACACAAAGAGAGAGAAAAAGAAAATGTTGTTCCAAATGGCATGTATTCGCGACAAGTAGAAAAAAAAAATTGAAAAAAAAGATAATCCGATGGTTGGTTTTTAGAATAGTTACACAAAATAACTAACATGCAAATATGCGAGAAGTACAAAATAAAAACTGTGGGTCAAATTGGTGGTGGTGGGTTCAAATTCCACAAAGATTTGTAATCTAATTCCAAAAGAGTCCATTATCATAAAAGTATAAAGGATTGTGGGAAGAAGCAAAAAAAAAGGAGTTATGAGGGGAGGCAAGAAAATGGTTGTGATAGAGATTTGTTTGAAAATAGTAAACAGAAACGAGAGATACAGAGGCGGGGTGAGTCAATAGGGGTGAAAAGCAAATGTAACCGAAGAGGAACGAAATAGGGATGAATTTTGCTACTACACCAAGAAAAATATACGGGATGATACACATTTTTTTGGGAAGTAAATATTGAATTGAACAAGAAAAATTCATATGAATCAAGAATTCCAGAATACTGATAAATACTAATATTTTCTTATCAATTTGTAAATATAAGACTAATTTCTTGCAAGAAGCACGTTTTCTTTTTCTCATAGAGAGACGAGCCTCTAGTGTGTGTGTGGGGGGAGGGTGGGGGAGGAGAGTAATATGCGGCATCGATGTGACCTATCGAAATCAACAAAATAAAACGTTGACTAAAATAAAACACTTGGCCCCGTCAAGTTTAACTTCTTCTTTCACGGGGCATCCAGTATGGGATGTCCTCCCTCCCCTCCATCCCAAAGAAAACTTAGAAATTTTAAACTTAATCTTTGAATTGAGCCACCACCACCATAATCATAACCATAACCACAAGTGTTATCCTATTGTTTAACCTTTTTAAATTCCTAAATTTGCCGAACTAACCTTTCTGGTTCAACAAAAATTCAATTGTTGTTTCAAAAATGTTTAATAACAAATCTTATTATGCACCCTTGTTGCATTGTTGTTATCACTAATAACAGCAACCATATTGTTCTTTTACCCATGGGGTAAAAAAAAAATAAAAATTAAATTAAATCTATAAAGTTTGCTCTTCTCCAAATTTACTTGTTAGTGGGTTAATACCGAGTGTTATCTATAAATGAGTTTTGCTTTTTCTTTCATATGCAAATAATAATTATTTTTCCGTAACTGTGGAGTCTAATCATAATTAAAGATAACAAATATTGCGTGTTATGTCTAATAGATCTTTTAACTTCTTGGTATGGATAAAGAGAGGTCTAGATTTGATGAGATTTTCAATCTTAATTTCTAGAAAACTCAATTTCTCAAGGCTCTTTTCTTGAACTAACCTTAATTCAAGCACCATGTAGTTTTCTAGAGCCGTACAACCTTTATACAAATTTGGAGCCTTGTCCTTATTAGTTTATTTAGCATGTGGATCAACCTTAAATACTACTTCATACACATATCAGATTTACTGTTTATGAAATTGATAAGTCAAAATTTCCTAATTGGATTCTACATCAGTTAGGGTAAGTTTAGGATAAAAGTAACTTGATTGCTATTGCTGTAACCATAATGGTTAGTTGTTCTGTGGGCTGTGGTATTAGCAACAGTTCTTTGTGTGCCAATTCTTCAAACCAATGAGTTCTTTCGGTTGTTTTTGCCTAGAGAGTGTGTGTGCAAGTATCCGATTGATCAACTGTGTTAGACGAATTCCTCTAAGAGTTGACTGTATATGGCCTATCATTATTTTTCAAAGTTATTTAAAAGCCACCACAACTTGGTAACATATTTATATTATATTTTGAACTGTATAAATATATGTAGTAAGGAGAAAGCTGTACTACTTAAGTACTTTCATTAGACGAACAGATACCTATGATACAACATGTTATCACCTACACTGACTATGGCACGTATTATCATAATAAGCTATTGGTGAGAACACGTCTACTACCTAATATGTTATAAATTATCCATATTAACTACTCGTGTCACGTGAAAGTTGAGAATACCTATGAGGTCATAGGCTAACCAAAGTAATTTTTTTGTTATTTTGTATGAGTGCGGGTCGTGTATTATTTTCCAAAAAAAAAGCTGAGACGAACAAAACAAGGCTGGTTGGCTGGTTGGTTGTCAAAAAAAAATAATACTATCAATTTATATAATTATTTTAAACAACAGCAACAACAACCAGTAAAAGACCCTTGAAGAGGACCTGTATTTATATTGATTAGAACTAAATAGTCATGACTAGTATACGTTACGACTATTTTAAGGAATCTGGTGGGAGTGATGGAGGTCTGCCAACAAGAACAATAATATCCTATAAACGATTCATTTATGTTGGTACTTTATTGGCTATTTTGATCTATGGAAGTTCATTTTTAATTACAACGATAGAGAATTTCACATTAAAATTTGAATCACAATCAATATCATCAATAGATAGTTTCAAAGGTGAAAGACCAGATTATGCCAGTCCATCACTGAAATCAACAGATTTTAAGGGCAAAATCCCTTTTTCGAAAGAAGTTTATGATAAACATATCTTATCTCCCAAATTACATTCAATACAATGGATTAGAGCTCCAGAATCCATACATGATGATAGAGGTACTTATGTCATCAAAGAAGATAAAGACGACAAAAGTTTTAGAGTTGTGGTGAAATCTATCGCTGATGAAGAATATGAAAAGGAATTAATTGGTAATAGTATATTCAAATACAAGGGAGAAGAGCATGAAATCGTTGACTATTTTGCCTCCCCAGATTTACAAAAAGTAATTTTAAAAACCGATGTCACTAGTCTTTGGAGATATTCTTCAATAGCTTATTATTGGGTATTGGATATTAATAATGGAGATATCAAACCAGTTTTCAATGATGTTGATAAGATTTCTACAGCATCATGGTCTCCTGATTCTTCTAAAATTGCTTTTATTTATGAAAATAATTTATATTACAAATCTTTACAACACGATGAGATTGTTCAAATTACTTTTGATGGTTCAACCGAAATATTCAATGGGAAACCAGATTGGGTCTATGAGGAAGAAGTTTATGGGTCCGATCATGTATTTTGGTGGTCTCCTGAATCAGATAAAGTGGCATTCTTGAGATCAAATAACACTCAAGTCCCAGAATTCATTATACCATTTTATGCTCAATCCGATCATCAAGATTATCCTGAGATTGTCAAGATTAAATATCCTAAAGCTGGTTATCCTAATCCTATTGTTGATGTATTAACTTATGATTTAAACACCAAAAATTTACATAACCACCATTTGAAATCAGAAAAAATCAATTTAGAAAATAGATTAATCACTGAAGTGGTATGGATTGGTGATTCATTAAAAGTGAAAACATCAAATCGTCATAGTGATTTATTAGAAATTTTCCTTGTTGATAAACATGAAAAAGTTAATTTGATCAGAACTTTAACTGCTTCTGACTCATGGTTTGAAGCAACTTCATCAACACTTTACATTCCTGCTAATAAAACTTTGGGTAGAAAATACGACGGATATTTGGACATTGTTGTTGAAAATGGCTACAATCATTTAGCTTATTTCTCTCCACCAGATAATTCTGAATATGAATTATTAACTAAAGGTAATTGGGAAGTAACTGGTGGAGTTACATTTGATTTCACTTCTAATACGGTGTATTTTACAAGTACAGCCAAATCACCAATTGAAAGACACATACATTCAATTAACTTATTAGATAGATCAGATAATGGGTTACCTTATATTAAAGATATAACTACAAAAGAAGGTTGGTATCAATCGTCATTTTCATCGGGGGCAAGATTTTTATTTTTATCTGAATTGGGGCCTGGTGTTCCTACTCAAAGAGTTAATGATTTGAAAATGCACAAGAATGTTAAAACTATTGAAGATAATTCCGAGTTGGTTGAAACATTGAGGAATTATGTGGTTCCAGAAGTTAAATATTCACAAGTAGAACTTGATGATAAAGAAACCGGTCAACCATTTTTAGTTACTGCTATGGAAACCTTGCCATTAAATTTTGATAAAACCAAGAAATACCCGGTGTTGTTTTATATTTATGGTGGACCAGGATCACAAACAGTAACGAAAAAATGGGCACTTTCATTCAGTTCTTTGATAGCTGCTGAACTAGATGCTGTAGTTGTCACAATTGATGGAAGAGGTACTGGGTTTAACAATTTGAATTATAAATTAGGATCTAAATTCAAATTTATTGTCAGAGATAGATTGGGTCAATATGAACCAATTGATGTTATATCGGCAGCTAATAAATGGGCAGAAAAATCATATGTTGATCCTGAAAGAATAGCGGTTTGGGGTTGGTCATATGGTGGATTTTTAACATTGAAAACTTTGGAAACTGATATTGACAATCCAATTTTTAATTATGCAGTGGCAATTGCCCCCGTCACGAGATGGAGATTATATGATTCCATTTATACGGAAAGATATTTAAATACACCTCAAGAAAACCCTAAAGGATATGAAACTGGATCTATTCATAATGTTACTAATTTCAAACATGTTAAGAAATTTTTCATTGGTCATGGTAGTGGTGATGATAATGTTCATGTTCAAAATTCATTACAATTATTAGATGAATTTAATCTTGCTGAAGTGGAAAATTTTGAATTTATGATATTCCCTGATAGTAATCATGGAATGAATTATCACAATGGGTTTAATGTTGTCTATGATAGAATATTAGATTTTTTCAAAAGAGCATTTGATTGGGAATTTGTATAACGTTAAGGTTTTTATATATATATATAATGTATTATTAGAAAGTGTATATTAATTATAGTTTATTTATATTTAGATTAATATTTAATTCAATTCAATTCAACGTTAATTTTGGATTCTTAAATTAGTTTCCATACTTGAAGTATTAAAATCTAGTAATAATGTGTCTTAACTTAGTACGAATTGTTTAACCACACTACAATTTTGAAACACTGGATTTAATAAAACATTACTCAAAAACCATTGAAGTCCCTTTCTTCTTTCTTCTAACCAATTTTTCGACATCATTAATCTATCAAGACTTAAATTATCTTTTGGAGGCAATGATGGAACAATATTTGTCGTTATAGTGTGATCATGAGGTGGGAAAATTTTCAATAAATCTTGTCGTAGTTGATAAATTTCATTATAACGTTTATATAAAACTATTGAAGAATAATCTAAATCATTTATAGTGATTTTAATTTGCCAAGTCATATAGCTTTTACCAAATTCTCCAGAAATTAAATGATATTCTCCAACGATAACATTAGTTATATGATTTAAATGATTTTGTTGATGTTGTTCTAATGATTCTCCATTATGTAATTCTATAGGCACTGGTAATACTTTATTAAGTTGTGATATTGAATTGGACTTATTTCTATGAGTAGGTGTAGTATCACTATTCATTGTTTATTTGGTTGAGATCATTCAGAGTGTTATGTAGTTGGTAGTTTGATAGTAGTTGATGTTGTGGATGACGATAATTTTATGCCTCTCCCTCCGTTTTTTTTTTTTGTTCTTCCGCTTCCCAGCCTCTTCCAGTTGATATCAAAAAAAAAATTCAACTTGATTAAGAATTACGGCCAATCTAATTAATTTGATACAACTGGGCTTCAAACAATGGATATAATTAAGAAGAAATATCCATTTTGGAAACGCTTATTACATAAATGGCAATCTCGTAGAGATATCCCCTTCCGTAAAAAATTCTTCATTGGTTATGATTTATATGGTAATACATATTGGGAATTCACCATTGATGGGAATATGTCAAGATTACGACGTAAATTAGAACCATTTCGTAAAGAATTATTTGAAGTTGATTATTTTAAAACTATTCCACCACAATGGTTACAATGGTTAAGAAGAACTAGGGAACATTCACCTAGTTTAAATGAATTAATTGAAGATCAAATTAGACAACAACGAATTAAAATTTTGGCACAACAAGCTGATGAGAATTGGAAATTGGAAAAATTAAGATTAGAAAGAGAACAACAATTGAAATTATCAAATGAATTAAATAAAGTGAAATTAGAAAATGAAAAATTTATTGAAAAACAAAAACGAAAAGAAAAGGAAGCATTACTAAGGGTTGAAGATCCTTGGAAACAAGCTGAAGAATCGAAAAATGAAAATCCTATTGAATCAACAACTATAAAACCGAGATCATAGAAAAGTGAGATAAGTTGATGTGTATTTTTTTATTCATGTATATATTATGTATAATCGAGGGGGAAGGTAAAAAAGTTAATTATTTATTATTAGAGATATATTTATTCTTTAGTTAATGCTTCTGGTGTAGGTGATGATGGCGAGGAACAAGACGATGATGATGATGATGATAATGAGGAAGTGGATGCATTATTCTGATTTAACAGTGTCATACTAAGTTTTTTTTCTATCATCTTCATTAATTTATCACTATATTTTTCTAATAATTCTTGATCTTGCTTTTCTTCCTCAATAATACTACTACTACTAGTAATAGTAGGTTTAGGCTTAGACTTGGATTTATCAACTAATGAAAGAATCAGTTGTAATTTTTGTTTTATAACTTGTTTTTCATTATCATTACATTTAGTTATGGCATTGGCAACATCATCTAGTTTCCCCAACGTATTATCTAATAAATTTTTATTTCTTTCGATTTTCTTCACAATTGGACGAGATGTCGGTGTTGGTGATGAATTTGATACATGAGGAGTTATAGTTGATGGTGGTTGATGAGGTGGATGAGATGGTTTAGCTTTATTGGTATCAGCTCTTGTTGGTGAAGTTGATCGTTTTGGGAAAGTAGTATTAATCACAGGAGTCTTTGATGGTGATTGTAATTTCGAAAAATTCAGAGTTCGAACTGATAATTTAACTGGAGCAGAATACGTTGATGCTGAGTATGAGTTTGAATTCGAATTTGAGTTTGAATTTGGAAATGAGTTAGATCTAATGGGACTAATTGAACGAGACGGAGAAATGGTATGCCCAGCACCATTTTGTTTGGCCTCTAATCTTTTCAAAGTTGCTGCTGTAAGTTTAGGTATAGGACTATTGGTTGTTGTTGTTGTTGGATTAATCTTTGTAGGAGTGATTTGTCCTTCTTTCTCTACTGGTTTAATTGGGGCTGTTGGTAAGATTTTTCTTGTCACTTTGGTATATAATGGAGCTGAAATTTGTTTTTCAGGAATTTCCTTACCATTATTGTCCTGAGAAATAACTGATCCAGCAGATGAACCAGAAGAACTTGAACTTGAAGATGACGATGACGATGATTTCAAATTTTCAATTACTTCCCAACAAAATAAACATGCATCATTCCCAATTGAAATTATTTCATGATCATTAAATAAATATAATTCCAATACTGATTCCAGATGCCCCCATGCTACACCAACTTCTTTACCATTTTGATAATGAAAAGCACGTAATGATTTATCATTAGACCAAACAATTATTAAATTACGATATTTAATAAATGATTCCACTAAAAGACTTTCATTAATTTTATCATTAATTAATCTTAATGTTCGTTTCAATTCAAAATTATTAACAATATCAAATACTAAAATAGATTTATCATTAGTTGATACCACTAAATCATTATCAAATATTTTCATACATAATG
>OKKB01000362.1_pt1 | contig 12560 bp, 7 predicted proteins | sample 1613931 | NCBI WGS metagenome assembly OKKB01 (sample SAMN04436893, study PRJEB24849) | human gut metagenome | biome: human gut; feature: NICU; material: stool | host: Homo sapiens | place: USA: Saint Louis, MO | collected 2012-02-08
ACTAAAAAAATGCTGAACAACAACAACAACAACTTAATTGGCAATTAATAATTTCATTTCATTAGATGAATCAACTGATAAAAATGGAATAATTTTCTTAAAATAAACAAATTCCAGAATATCATTCCCAGTAAGATTACCATTATCACTATCAGTAGTATTACTACTATCACTATTGTTTGTTGTAGTAGAAAGTTCATTATTAGTACTGGTAGACTTAGATCCACCTCTGATAATACTGTTTCTCCTTGAGAAAAATATCAGTGATTGTCTAACCTTATCTGAATTATCATTACCACGTTGTTGTTGAATATAATGACCATACAGTTGTTGTATTTGTGGTGGTTGCTGTTTAAATATCGAATTTTCATCAGTCTCACTATAATTCATAGAATCAATTTCAACTCGATTACTTAAAAATTGTTTGAATTCTTCAACCATTAAATTAAATTCATTTAATGATTTCCCTAAATTCATCATCTGTGCAAAAGTGGCATTTTGGAAACTTTCATTATTTTCATTCATATTATTATCCCGATAATATGTATCAAATTCTGTTTCTAAAAACAATCCATCTTCTTCATTCATATAAATTCTATTTTTAAAAGTATCTGAATTGACAAATATTGATATAAATGGGATTTGTGGTGATAATGGGAAATAACTTGTCACAGGACTTTTAGACATATACATCGTAGAACCAGCATTATTGTTATTATTAACAATTCCTCGAGAAATTAAAGTATTCTTTGTATGAATCATGGCAAATTTTTCATTCAAAGAATCATGACAAACTATAACATCAAATTTATAAATTGGACGAATGATTTCTGGTGGTAATCTTGACAATTCTGGTGGTGGTATATTATATGAATTTGGAAACAATGCTGATGATGATGATGATGAAGCCGTTGATGCTGATGAAGATTTTGTTTTAAGAGTGTCCATCGAATACACCGATTCATCATCAGTAGATGCCGATGATTCAGTTAATGATGTTGGAGTAGATCTATATGACATCACGCTGGGACTTGATGACCTTGATTTGAATGAATATGTAGTGGACAAGGAAGTCAACGATACTGAATTTCTTTTCACTCGATTTACTGTTGCCATGTCAGTTAAATCAGAAGTCACATTCTCTTGAATATCATTCAATTGCAGTTTTCTTTTGTTGTTGGTAATGGTAGTGGCTTTAGTGGTGTTATCATTATCATCAGTGGATAAGATTTTGAATAATCTACCAAGTGAATTAACCAATGAATTGTTATTACCAATGCGGCCATTGGGTTTGTTAGGCAACAAGTCAGTACTACCACCTCTTGGTGTAGTAGGATCAGATCGAGTCTCATTAGTCAGTGCTGAGTTGGAACATGTATAGATTGCCTCATCAAATACTTCATATGGATGGGTCTTTTTCAACTCTGATGGTTTTAATGATGTCGCTGTTGGAATATAAATATCATTTGATCTTTCATCAATAGATAAATAATCATCTTTAATATTTATTGGCACAACCCCAAATTTCCTATTGACCAATGGATTATCAGGTTTGTAGTTTAATTCGATTTTTCCATTATATGTCATAGTAAATCTACTCAACATCTCAAAGGCACGATTCAACTTGAATTGAACATTTCTTGAAACTTGTATCAGGGTCGACGATTGATAATTATTAATACCAATGATTCTCCATATTAATAGTTTAATATAATACGATCTAACCATTGGATTCCAATGAGTGAAAAACCTTTCAAAAACTTCATCACTAATTAAAAAATTAACAAAATTGAGTTTGAAAGAGCATTCTGTTTCGGTTATCCATTTCAAACTTTCTTGTGTCAGTCGCTTCGTATTTTTCTTATCATCATCATTATCACCATTTTCATTGATAGTGACAAACGATGATAAAGTGTCAGGGATTAAATCCCAAGTATTGAATAAAAATGCAAAATTTCGTAACAAGCTTTGTACATGATCACAATAATTGATCATCATATAGTTGCAACTAAGCCAAAATTCCCAATTGACAAGATACTTTAATTCACTTGAGCAGTTGTTCTCAATGTGATTGATGAACTCATTAACAATACTCAATACAATCCCATTTTTATTGAAATTATGAATTGTTGTTTCTTTGGCTATTGCTATTAGGCAACTATCAATAGTTTTCACTAGTGTTGCACTAACACTGTCAATTGACTTATCATTCAACGTTGCTGAATAGGCGATATCTCGTACTGTTCTGAAAATTTTAATAATCGAGTTATAATACATATCACTTTGTTTCATATTGTGACTGAATGCAGGTGGTGGAGGTGGAGGTGGGGTCGAAGAATCGGTCGATTTGTTTTTCGTTGTGTTGTTGGAAGGAGTAGGAGAAACACTACCATTACTTGTGTTAGTTGGATTCACAGCTGAAATGTTATTTCCATTTGAAGTCATATTTCTTGGATTACAATTCGTACTAGTAATTCTTGTCACTGAAACTTCAAAAATTTGATATATATGACTGATAATAATATTAAACCCAGGACAATAATATAAAACTTCTTCGATAGTGTCAGTTTCTTCTTCATATAAATAAGTTTGTACAAGATTAATATAATGACGGAAAAACGAATTGAAAACATTGGAGTCAGAACAGCTCCATCTTCTCACCCAATCACCATTAGGATCTTTTATGCCGTCGACTGGATGTTTTGGTGCCGGTATACAATTCATAAAACATTTCTGACCACGAGTAGTTAGATTTTGTAAACCTTGGAAACCAATTAAATAATGCAAATGTTCTGGAAACGCGGTTTTCAAATTATTGAAATCAATAGCTGGTTGACGTATCTTTTTTAAGCAATCACCAAATGTTATTTGTTTGACATTTAATAAAAACAATAACGCATTGGAGACATTAGGCAATTTGAAAAATGCATGAGCGAAAACTTTACCAGCAAAGGCACCCATTGGAGGAGTAATATTTTTCAATTTACCCAATTTGTCAATCACATACGATAACGTACTCGTCAAGAGCACTTGATAGGATCCAGTATCATCAGAAAAGTTCCAATATGGATGAGCAATTATTCTTCCAATGGCTTCCAAATAAGCATTTCTATCGACGGCAGGGATATTGGAATAATTTATTGGTTCCACTGATGCAGTTTTAGGTAACACAGGCATATTAGTACCATTTCGTGAGCCATTGTCAAATATTAAATTACTAATAAGGGCATTCCACCATTTAATGAATATGGCAACAATCACATTGGATAAACTCTTATACACGGGGGTATCTTTGGTGAATAATTCATCCAACTGATAAGTGGAAATTCTTAAAAACGGTAATAATGAAGTACGTAGTATATTCCCTTTTAATATTGCCCCATTGTTACTGTGGTTATACTTTTTAGAATTAAACTTATTTAATGAAGCCTCTAGTTTTTTATATCGTTTGAGTAAACCCTTAATTAGTTTATCATTATTTGTAGATGATGACATTGGTGATGGTGGTGGTGGTGGTGATGATGTTAATGATAGTAATGATGAGGAAATGTTGGTTGTAGATTGAATTTCAATTTCAATACCAAACTATTCAAAAAAATGCAAACAAAACAAAGCAAAGCAAAACAAATCAAAGTAAAGTTAGTAGAGAATAAGCCGAATTCTCTCCTAAAAAAAATATTTATCTATGTTGTGTGTAAAAATAAACCAAACAAACAAAAAAAAAAGCCCCAAAAAAATAATAATAATAAATGCTGATTACAATGAATGAATATTATAAAACAACAAGGGAAAAATATCGCAGTTAAAAATATAAACACAAATTCAAATAAAAAAACCACGAGGAGGATGGAAATTTGGAGAAAATTTAGATTTATTAGTCCCTGTTTAATTCAAACCCACAGAGCATGTAATTGCAAAGTATACAAACACACACACGTTGAAATAATTGAAAAAAAAAAAAACACAAGCAAAAAAAGTCCAATGAGTTTGTAACAGTTTTCTTTTCTTTTCTATGTTTATTCTCTTCAGATAAACTTGGGGATGTTCTTTGTTAATTGAGCCCTTTTTCTAATTCTATTTTTCGAAGGTGTTTTGGGAATATAATATCAAGAAACTCTAAGATGATAACTTCACTTAATTGAATCTGCTTGACTTAGTATTATGTTCTGAGAGGGGAGTTTTGTTGTGGCGGTAGTGGATGGGTGTTGCGTATTATTATGTGAAAGATATTGAGTAAGTCAATAGTAGAAGGGAGGGTTAATCCACTGAGTGATATTCTTATTTGGAGTTGACTAGAATGTAAAGCGAATGACAAGTGTTTAGAGTAGTTAATCAATCTATTAATTGAATTAATTGAAGTTGTTGTAAGAATGGTTTCTGTCTGTGGATTGAGAGTTGGTTGCAGACTTTTTTGTATTTTTTTGCTGGCTGAGTTGGTTGTCTAAGTGCAAACCAAATGATATATATATAGCAAGAGAGAGAGAGAAGAAGTGTTTAGTGTGTGAGTGGAATTATTTCTTTCATTCAAATTACACGACAAAATATAGAACTCAACCGGATAAAAGAAAGAAATTATACTAACAACCAACCAAACAACAACCACTTATTATCTTCACCCTTTTTTGTGTTTGTGTTTGTGTTTTACTCTACCTTTTTTTTTCACTTTTTGTTCTTTCTACTTCTCTTATTGTTCCTTACTACAAACTACTCAATAATATTATCAAGGGTTAGTAGAGGGTGGAAAAGATGAACTTAAATTACAGGCCATCCCATTTTTTTTCTCCACTTCAAATGAAATTTCTCAACTGTAAATCGTTTAAGTTTATATGAAATTTCTATTCGAGGAAGGGGAAACGAGGTGGGTGGAGAGAGAGAGAAAGCCTCATCTCAGCGATAATATGAATATTAAGGGGGAAGGTCAATTTTCTAGACAATCTTCGACAACTAAAGTAGAAAACTTTCAAGAAAAATATGAAAACTAAAAAGAAATTTTCTGGGTGAAATTTCAGTTCATTTAATAATTTATACATTAACATATACAACAAATTGATGATAAGCCTCACGTATTATTATTTTTTTTAACGGCAACTCAACTTTTTGCTGGTCAATAGTTGTTACCAATAGCGGATTGTATGGGTTTCAGATTTAGTTTATGCTTAATATTCTAATTATTATTTTGCTTATGCATATTTTTAACAATAAAAAAGAAATAAACTAAACTAAACTAGACTAATCCGTCAAATCTTTGTTTGCTATGAGATGATTTTTTAAAAAAATATAATTAATAGCTATTGTTTATGAAGACTCATTGAATAGTAAGTTAATCGTTGTATATAACACAAAACTCACGTAATGAAAATTTAGAGGATAAAGAGCAAATTTAATCTTTTAGGGTTTAAGATGCTACAGAACAAGAAGCATTTATTGATTACCGTATTTGTTAGTCCATTTCAAAATCACTTTATCTTGCTGTTGGTGATGAGTATGACGAAATATAACATATAAATCTTGGGATTTCTTTGTACATTCCGCTAAGAATATTTGGATTTCATTCCATATGGAATTTTGTTTCCGTCTCTTCTTTTTTTTTCTCCGAAGAGAATTAAGGTACGAAAAAAATGGAATTGGAAAATTGCACAATAACAAACAAATATTCCGGATTTCCATAGACTTATATACTACCACTTTTTGAATCTAAATAGAAATGAGTCCAAACTCATACTACAAAGTAAAAAGATCTCGTAGGTTATCGAGTATAAACTGTTTAACGAACCAAACGAATTCGTTCATAAAATAGAAAAAAAAAATTGAATGAATTATTTACTCTCAAGATTTCGTCTACACAAAAACTGACATCGCTTCAACTTGTGGTTTTCAACGATGCGGTAGTAGTTTTGTATCCTATGAATTGAAATTGAATGGAGTTCCAGTTTTGGCTTGGCTTTAAAATTGGAAGTATCAATAAGTTGTACTTCAATAACCACTCGTGTAGAATGGTGGTAAAGTAACGCACCCATCTCCAGGTTTCTGTTACTACCATAGTAACATCTACCGAGAAATTGCATAAATGAATTGTCAACAAACACAGAGACTCTATTTTTATTTCACCAATATCGTGTACAGCTTTTTTTTTCTATCGTCGTAACTGTTTATCCATGTCCTAGTTGCTATTTGATCGTCACGAATTTTAAACGATAACAGTAAATGCAATTGACGAATAAAACCACAAACCCAAGAGTACTCAATTACTAAGTAACCAACCAACCAACCAGCCAATCTTTCAAGAGAAGAGGAGGTGGCTCATAATTCGGGATTTCAAAAGTACAAGGCTTAGGAAAGAAGTGTTTTTGTTGAATTTAGCAATGCTGTTTCGGAACAGCAACAACCGTCGAAACTAAAAGTGTTGATAATAATCACATAAACTCTAACATCCAAGAAAAAAATTGATTAAAAGCTTAATAAACTTGATCTCAACATTAAAAACTTTAAATTGTATAAACTTATCTCATAGATCGATAAATTTAAAACTTTAATATGGCTGTCACTATTAATTATCGTTTCTGGTTTTAACGTCCCAAACAAAATCAGTTTAGCAAATATTATTGTTATTTACTATGCTTTGATTGTTACAATTGTTCTCTATTGACAATATACTAAATTTCCAAAAAAAAAAGAAATATTTCAAAAATTGCACAAGAAACAATAGAATTGAAATTTCATCTCATAACAACCAAGGTGTCAATGTAGTCAAAACGAACTCTACCAAAATAGACGATTCATAACCTACAACAACTCAGTCTTCCATCTCCTTTCAATACCCATAAATATATATGTAAAATTTACTCATGTATTAAAACACAAAAAATTACTCTATAAACTAAAAATTATACGTCACTATATACTATCACTAATTAAGGCGGGAAATAATAATCATATTTATAAAAAAAAAAACAAAATACTAACGTCTTGACATCTTGATAGCACCTACATAATGTTCTTAAAATGTAGTTTTATTCTTCTTTTTACCTTTCTTCTTATTTTTTTTCAGTGGTGAAGATTTTTGAGATTGAGATGATTGAGAACTAATACTTGGACTAGGAGAAGGACTAGCTTCAAAATCATATGGTGTTTTCAAAGTGTTATTTTCATTGTCCGTATTGTAGTCATCTTCTTCATTTTCATTTTCCTTGTCATTGTCGACAGCTTTATTAACATCTTTATTATCGTCTTTAACGTCTTTATCTTTGTCTTCTTCTTCCTTGTTTACAATAACAAGGTCTTTATCAATGTCTTCTTCTTCATCATCATCTTTCTGAACCTTATCTTTGGCTTCATTGACACCCTTATCCTTATCTTCTTCCTCATTGTCCTTGTGAACAGTAACCTTTTCATTGTCTTTCTTACCTTCGTCGTCGTCTTTCTTTTCAACAGGCTTCTCTTCTACTTTTTTAATACCATCTTGATCGTCTTTGGTAACTACTTTAGTATCAACGTTAGAATCAACTTTAGAAACATTATCTTTCTCATCTTTAGCTTTGCCATTATCAGTGGTACTATCAATATTTTGAATCTTGAATGGTGTTTCATCTTTGGATGGAACTTCAATCTTCGCCGGTTCTTCATCTTTGGATGGGGTTTCAACTTTGACCAAGTCTTCTTTAATTTGTTTTTCATCTTTTACTGGCTCTTTAATTTGGAATAATTCCTTCTTTTCTTGAATATTAGAATCAGTATCTACTTCTTTATCCAAAGTAGTTTCCAATTTCGTATCAACCATAGTTTCTTTATTTCCAGATTTCTTTTCGATTTTATTTACATCTTTGATATCTTCACTAGCTTTGGTTTTATCGTCGGCCAAAGGCTCCGGCTCCTTCTTTTTACTATCAACAATTTCAGTTTTAACAGGTGGCTGTTCTGCAATTGTAGATGTATCAGTGCAGATCTTTGCAGTTTCTGTTTTATCTTCTTTGTGTTCATCAAGTGGTTCAACTACTTTTGGTTCAGCACTAACAGAATCTTTCTTGATGTCATCCTTGGATTCATCGATTGGTTTGGCAACTTTAGGTTCAACAATAGCATCCGTCTTAATTTCTTCTTTTGTGTCTTTGGGCGTTTCCTTCACTTTAGGTTCAGTAGTTGAATCACTCTTGGTTTCTCCTTTAACTTCTGTATGAAATTTAATTGTTTTAGGTTCAACAATTGAATCATTCTTGCTTACCTCTTTAGTAGTGGTAGATGGTTTAACAGCAGTATCCTTTCTGATTTCCTTTGTCTCACCCAACGACTCGTCTAAGATTTTAACAGGTTCACCCTTATCAATACCAACATCTGGTGGTGTCAATTTATTAATTTCTTCAGATTTCTTTTCCTCCTCTGTCTTGTCCTTTAATTCGACATTACCTTCAGTCTTTACTTTTTGCTCATCATCATCATTCAATAAAGTGGAAACTTTTTCAGGTTTAGTTTTTTCTTGAACATCATTAATGGCAGCATTGGTCAGTTTATTTGGTGTATCAGAATTCTTGATTTCAAGTTTATCAGAAAGTCTATTAAGACTTTTCAATTCACGTAAACTTTCTTCAGTCTTTTCATCAATTTGTTCATCAAATGATCCAAATGATACAATTGATTTTTTGTCGTTTAATTGAGCAACATCATCATCACTATTAGTGGTACTAGTTTTTGGTGCTGTTGTTGTATCGAGTGATTCTGATACAGTGTCTTTTTCCAGTTCTGTAAATGGTGTTTCAGCAGTTGTTGAATTGTCAATGTCATTATAATCAGTGTTGGAGATAACGTCTGTTGAGCTTTCAGTTGTGTTGTTTTGGTTCTTTACAGTGCTTGCATCTTTAGTTTCATCTACTATAGTTTTAGCGTTTTGTGATTTTTCGGTAATATCCTCCTTGGAAACTTTATTTGGGGCAACTGGTGATGTGAAACTATTGACAATACTTTTAATCTCTTCAATTTTGCCATTCACTTTACTATCTTTATCCTCTTTCTTTTCAAGTTCCTGTTGCAATATTTGTAAATTGGAAATTATTTCACAACCTAAAATAACATTATTTGAATTCACTTTCATCAATTGTTGTTTATAATCTTCAATATCTTTATTTTGTTGTTCAATCAATTGGCGTTTACTAACAGTTTTTTGTCTTAAAATGTCAATATACTTATGTGCCAATGATAAGACTTTGATTGATTTTTTAGAAAATACATCGTCATCAAATGTTACTTCTTCTTCTTTGATAACATCAGAATCATTGTCAATAGATTTTGACACATCTTTCTCACGATCTAATAACGAATGAGGAAAATTATCATCGGTTTCTTTCAAAACTTCAAGATAATCTTCTAAAACTAATAATGGCTGTTCAATTAATGATAATTTCTTGTCTTGTTCATCTAATATAAACTGCTTTGAAGTTATATCTTTCTCTAATTTTTCAACTTTAGCCACAAGTTCATCTTTCAAATCTTTTTCCAGTGATAAATGTTTATGCAATAATTCTTGACTTAATTTCAAATCTTTAGTAGTGTTTTCAATTTCAACAATAGTTGCCTTTGAATCTTTCAAATCTTTAGTTACTTGAGTCAAATCTGCATTCATTTCCTTTAATTTCTTTTGTAAAGATTCTATTTCTTCTTCTTTAGCAGTTATATCTTTGATGTATTGTTCATTCTCTTCTAATTGTAATTTATTCACCAATTGTAATTTATCATATAATACGGTTTGATCGTCATATTTCTTTTCAGTTTCATCTTTCAATTGTTGTAATTCTAAAAGTTTACGTTCGTTGGTAACTTTAGATTCATTATGATCGGTAATTTCTTGCTCTAAGACTTTTTTAAGTTCACTCAATTCATCAGTCAATTGTTGGATTTGTAAATCTCTGCCTGCTACGACTTGTTCGATGGCAGTATTTAATTTAAAATCAAAAGTTTTCTCCAATTTATTTTTAACTTCACTTTCATATGATTCCTTTGATAATTGTAATTCTTTAATTTTATCATTATGTTCGGAAATAATACTAAGTTGTTTTTCTTTAAATTGAGATTCTAATTTAATCTTCTCTTCTATCAAGTCATTATATTTTTTAGTTATATCTTTTAATTGTGTTTTTAATTTTTCTTGATTAGCTTTATCTTCAGCAATAGCTCGAGTTTCAATTGATGCTGAAGCTTTCGATTTGGCAATTAATTCAGAATTCAATTTTTCAACTACTTGTAATTTATCACGATTACTGTCTAAATTCCGTTGTATAGTTTCGATATGAGATGCTAATTTAGCATGATCGTCTCGTAATTTTGCCAATTCAAGATTCTTCAAGTAGTAATAAATACTACCAATGGCGCAACCAATGATTATAACATATGTAGAAAATGACATCGTAAACGAGCTGAGAATTCTTAACCAAGGGAGGAGTGTAAATTCAATTTGTAGCTTTCTTGTATTCAAGTCAAGCAATTGGATAGATCTAATAAGAGTCTCGAAACACCTTTGATAGGATAGTAGAATAATTGGTTGGTTTGGAAGGCAAAAAGAAAGAAAGAAAGAACTAAAGAAAGAGTTTGTTTATGGGAAAGAAATTTTTTTTTAGTTGTGAAGGTGATCCACTAAATGGAGAGGGAGAGAGAGACAAACTTTACTTAGTAATACTCTTTCTTATTATTTGTTGTTGTCGTTACGATAGTAAATATATATTTATATAAAGTTTATTACAATATTGAAGATTAGACGAAGGAAAAGGAATATAAGCTGGAATTTTTTTGACGTAGAGAATCAGTTTGTGCAACACATGATGGTTAAGATATGCAAGATTATATTTGGGATCTATAATTCCACCAAGAAACGAGTAACTGAGTAATAACAATTGTATTTCCCTTTACTAAGCATTGTCAGTTTGTTTAATACCGTTTACTGACCCACAAAATGTAAGACTAAACTAAGTATAGAGACAACAGAAATGGAGGATGGAGATATCATGGGTACTCGATATTTCTTTATATTGCAAGTATTGTTGGATGATACAGTTTTAATATGGTGGATCTATGAAAATTGGAAGGCATTTAAGAACTATTTATACTATTCTTCTTAAGTATAAGGCTAACGGAAGGTCTATTGTCGTTGTATAGGTAAACTCTAAAACTTGTTTTTATTGCCTACACAACAACAATAATATTAATCACATGACTTTTTAGTTTTAGTAGTCAAGAGTACATCATCAACTATAATTTTGCAACAATAGATAGACCTATGAGATTTTACTTTCTTCACTACAATATAGAATAAACTTCAATGCCAGTAGTAGTACCATCGTTATTACCAAATAATTAACCATTTAAAATATTAAATTAAGCTACTTATTGTTATTACCAGGAAATGTTAGATAACCTCGGTTATAATTAGTGTTAATATTATTTTTAAGATTGGGAAAAAGTTGAAAGTAGTTAATTTTAGTTTTGGGTCATTTCTCTATAAGGTCTTACGACATTTAAATTAATTTTAGTAGTAGTAGTAGTAATAGCGGTGGTGTTGATGGTGGTGGAGGAAGAAGGGGTTACATTTATCAACAACAACAATTGGAGTAAGAGAGCAAAAAAAAAAAAAATTTCCCCCAACAATCTTATCAAGAAGTTTAAGTCTTTATCTTTTATATATACATTGTATACTAGCCCTCCCCAATTCATGATGGAGATATCACCAGCTAATATTAAAGAACAATCACGATCCAGATCCAGATCAAGAACTAGAAATTCAACGGCAAATTCTCGATCAACTAGTGCCACTAGAAGACCTAGTTTATCTTCCACCCATAGAAGATCATTATCTTCATCATCATTAAACAAATTAACTATAACCACCACACAAGTTGATCAAGAAAGATCAGTTCCTTCAGTTCAAGTTTATTTAGATAATTCATTACCATTAGATTTTTTCAAACAAGATATTATTGCACTTACTAAAACTTTAAAAATTAGTAAATGGCATAAACGTCAATTAACAATTAATAATTTAAGTATTAATAGAATTTCAGGAGCATTGACTAATGCTATTTATAAGATTGAATATCATGATGAATCACAAAACATTCATTTACCAACATTATTATTACGAGTATATGGAAAAAATGTTGATGAATTAATTGATAGAGATAATGAATTAGCCATATTAATTAAATTATCTCAAAAAAGAATTGGACCTAGATTATTAGGAATCTTCAGTAATGGTAGATTTGAACAATTTTTAGATGGATTTATTACATTAAATAAAGAACAAATTGAAAATTTTTGAGCTAGAATTATTACCTGGATATTTAGAAGTTAATTATAACCTTCAAGATATTTTCATTGTTCCATTTGATCAATTTAAACAAATTATTACAAAATATAAACAATGGTTATTTAATAAATATGATGATAAACACTTTACCAATAATTATAAATTTTGTCATAATGATACTCAATATGGGAATTTATTATTACATGAATCATTTAATCCCAAAGATATAGTTGTATCAACATCAGATACTACAAATAGTTCGAATAATATTATGGAT
>OKKB01000363.1_pt1 | contig 12456 bp, 8 predicted proteins | sample 1613931 | NCBI WGS metagenome assembly OKKB01 (sample SAMN04436893, study PRJEB24849) | human gut metagenome | biome: human gut; feature: NICU; material: stool | host: Homo sapiens | place: USA: Saint Louis, MO | collected 2012-02-08
GATAATCCTCCTGTTGTAGTGACACCTAATAAAAATCCAATGAATCCTCCTCTAAATGCACCAACTTTTTTCCTAGTAGTTGTTGTTGTAACTTTTATTGGTGCTCCATTAGTAGTAGTAGTAGTAGAATATGAACGATGGATTAATGATGATTTGATTAATTGACGTGATGTTGAAAACATTATTGATGATGATGATAATGATGATGATTTATGTACAAATATTGTATACTGATAATAATCAAACTATGTGGTTGATTGATTGATTGATTGATTTTGGTTGGTTGGTTTTTTTTCTTCTTCTTTGTTGGGTTTGAAGAAAACGAGAAGATTTTTAATTGGTGATATTATCATTGGTCTAATAATAATGTAATATGGTCTTTACCCTTACCAGTAGTCAGTATTAAATGGATATATGAACATATTGATGTTTTAACAATATTGGGTTGGACCTTTTTTTTAAAAGGAGGTGGTACGTATATTTAATGTTTGTAACTAATTAAACGAACTAGTGGTAAGTAGGTAGGAAGGAAAGATTTGTTAATTGATTTGATTGGCTCGCTATTTTGTATAAGCACAGGTTAATTAAATCTACATAATCTACAAAGATTGATGATTTCCCCCCCCATTAGGTTGAAAAAGTTTTTCTTTTATATATACAAATCTATATCTGATTGGCTTTATTAATATTTTCCAACCCATACATCTCCTAAGTAATTGAAATATGCAATTTCTTCAGGGGTATACTCAACCAATAAACCATCTAGTGTCTCTTTATGACTAGTTTCTTCGGGTCCGGTTCGACCACCTATACTTGAATATGCACACCACATGTATTTGTTACAATTTGGTTCTGATGTCCATCCATCAGTAGGTTCTTCATCATAATTATACATTTTTTGAAAATTCTTATTCAAAGGTGGTACAATTGCATGAGTAATTCGTAAAGGATCAGAATAATATTTCTTAAATTCCAATGGATGACGACCATTAAGAAATTTCAATATTACATTATTTTTAGTCTCTTCTTGATAATCAATATTGTTTGCTTCATGACAAAACCTAAATCCTGAATTAAACCATAATAAACTTCGATCATCTTCATCACTTATATGACCCGGATGTGAAGAACATATTTCTTTAGAATTTAATGGGGTTCTTCTGTCTTTATTATATTGATTTGAAGTTAATTGACCAATTGCTGCAGCAAAATGATTATTAAATTTATAATTTTCATCACCATTGATGGCAAATCCTAACCAAAACAATTCTTTATCCCCCCACATTGAATTGGAAATTGGATGAATGAATTTAAGTTGATTCATCATTAAAATTGAATTGAAATGACGTCGTCGTTGTTTATCTATCATAACTAATCCTGATTCCATATATAGACGTAACCCTTTAAACAACTCTCTATGGGTTGTATATTGTGTCATCATTGGGATATCAAACATAATTGAATCGATTGATGATGGTCCCATTTTGATAAGAAATTCTCCATCGGTTATTGGACGTTTAAGTAATGGTGACCGATCTTTGAAAAAAAATGCTCCAGTTTGTTGATATGATTGATGATTGAAGAAAAATTCTGGTGATTTCATCAAGATTGTATCGGCATCAATCAACATAAACTCATTAAATGAATTGAAAAGTGAAGCTAATAATTTGAAATCAAATTTTGCAAATAAATTCCTATGTTGCGGATTTATTGATTCATAAATATTGACAAACCAAACTTCTTGTGGTGGTGGTGGTGGTGATGGTGGGACACTAGGTTGTTTACCATGGTATACTTTTTCATATGATTTGGGGAAATTGTTGATTTCTTCTCTAGCTGCTTTTATTATCTTTGTTTTTGAACTTTGTGAAATATCATTAAAATAAATAATTTGGATCGGTAATTTGTTATTCAAAGCTCTTAACAATCGAATAAGATTAATTGTGTCATCAATATGTTTTTCAGTGATTGATAAAACTATACCTTTCCCATTAGAAGCATCTTTAAATTGATTCAAAAAAATCAGTGGTGATGATGTCAGATCTCGAACTGTTGAACGTTCACTTTTAAGGGGTTCGTTCTTATCTTTAAAAATCTCTTCATAATTGGGTGGATAATAGTATGAATCACCATTCCAACGTTCATAAAATGGAAATCGTTGTGATATCCATGGATAAACACGTTTTCCTAAAGTAACATAATCTTCTACTAATTCCAGTACCATTTTTTCATTTTCAGTTAATTTCAATTTCAATTTCAATTCCAATTCCAATTCCAGTTGTCCATTAGCAGCTGAATTAGCTTTGGTAACTAATTTTTGTTGTTCTTGAATTATTCTATCAACTAAATCATTTTGATCCTTTGAGCCATTCTTAATGAAACATTTATTAAAGATTCGAAGAATTGTCAATTGATCAATTATTTTTTGTTCATATTGTTTTGATCTGATGATTTTATATTCATCTTTTATGAAATTATTCAATGAAGTCTTAAATTTCAAATTGTTCTTAATCTTTTCAAATTTTTTATTCAACTTTATTCCTTCTTGTTGAATAAATTGAATATAATCTTCTGATTCATAATTGATTTCAAAAGTTTCTAATGGATCAAATATCCATGATACTTTTTGAGATATTATGTTACGAATCAATAATTCACATCTTTGATTAAATGATAGTGATAAAACCGACTCAATTGAATGATCCATAAACAATTGGTTGTATACATTGGATTGAAACTTCCAATTATTCTTCTTTGCTAATAATAAATCATCCAAATTGTTGTTGTTTTCAAATAGCACCGTCTTAGGGAAAGTATACAGTGGCTCTTCAAAGTCAACCGTAAAATTTGAAGCTTCATTGTTGACTGAATTAGTGGAATTGTGTTTGAATATGCCTATCAATAGTAGTATACAAAATAAACCGATGATGATACATATTACTCTTCTTATTTTTTTGGTTCCCAATATTGGTTTGATCATGATGTGTCCATATCTATTTACTTCTAAACAAACTAAATCAGTCCAATTTGTATCATCATGAAATATTTATTTATTGATTCAAATGCTAATTGTCCATGGTGGTGATTATTATTATGTCTTGTCTTTTTTAGTTTGTTTAACTATGCATTGTTTGTTTGTTTGCTTACTTTTTTTACGAAAATCGATAAATCCGAAACAAATTTTTGTGGTATAGTACGCCTTAAAACAAACGGTGATCCGATTAACGGAATAATCCACCAATAAAATTAAACAGAATCAGTTGATAAAACTATATAAGACTTGACAATTATAAACACAATAAGAGTATAATTTAATGGGTTAATGGGTTATCTCGTAAACTTGTCATCTTCCCCAGACTCATTCTATGTATCTCGAAAAATTGGTTAGCTTGTTACTCCTGGCGTGGTTATCATCAAAATAAAATACACATCTAAATCTCCAGCGGCCAACATCATTTGCAGTAACCAAATCAAGATACACGTCATATGAAACTAATATATTAGGCATTTGTTGTCATCATGGAATTCATGTTGTACTTATGTAACACGTGACTTTTTTTTTATTGATATTTACTTTATACTTTTTTTCTCAACTCACTCCTCCTCCTCCACCTCCTCCACCACACAACTTTAATTGCTGTTGATGGGATAGGGTGGGGTTGGAAGAAGATAGCTTATACACTTCACATTAAATTCACACCATATGTTTAGACAATCATTGATTTATATGAATCGGCCAAAGAAACTGGTCAAATCAATATATTTCCATCGTTATATGAATACTAAAATACCAATCACTAGTTTCAAACCCATTAACCCCAGACCTAAACCTAAACCTAAACCTAAACCCAAACTCAAATTCAAACTCAAACCACAAGGTAAGTTCCGACCATTGGTGTATGGTGTAGCCATTGTTGCTACAGGGTTGGGAACGGCTTACTATATTGACAACCATTATTATTCATCATTAATGACACGTTCAGTAAGAGCAGTATATGTATTATTATGGATAGCCTATGCATATGGGTTCAATTCCAATTCTTACCAAAACATTGATGATTTGCATGAAATTGCTTCTGATAAATTATTACATTTATTAACTACCAACAAAGGGTTATATATTAAATTAGGACAAGCAATTGCCAATCAAGGGAATCTTTTCCCACTTGCTTATCAAAAGAAATTCTCACAATTGTATGATCAAGCCCCAGTACAAAGTTGGCAAGACGTTGATCGGATTTTAAAGGAAAATTTGGGTGATGATTATCAAATTCGATTATTTGAAACCATTAATCATGAACCTATTGCCAGTGCATCGATTGCTCAAGTTCATTATGGGAAATTGAAAAATGGAGAAGAAGTTGCCATAAAAGTTCAACATGGTTATATTGAGAAACAAGTGGTTGTTGATTTAATGATTTATCGATTTATTTCCAAAGTATATGAAAAAGTGTTTGATATTCCTTTGAGTATGTTTACGAAATATATATCTGAACAATTGATTAAAGAAACTGATTTTGTTCATGAAATGCAAAATTCTGAAAAATTGAAAAAATTCATTGATAAAGATTCAAGTTTGAAATATGATAATATAAAACTTCCTAAAAATTATCCTCATTTAACAACTAAACAGGTGCTTACTGCCGAATGGATAAATGGAATTCCATTAACTAATAAACAAACATTATTGGATCAAAACTATGATTTAACTTTAATTATGAAACAGTATATAAAATTATTTGGTAGACAGATTTTTGAATATGGTTTTATCCATTCTGATCCTCATCCAGGAAATTTATTGGTTCGATTTGATTCCAAGAATAAACAACAATTGGTTTTAATCGATCATGGATTGTACATTACGTTATCGGATTCATTTAGGTTACAATATTGTAATCTTTGGCGCTATTTGTTTCTGTTGAATACTAAAGGTATTGAACAAATTGGTAGAGAATGGGGGATATCTTCTATTGATTTATTTGCTACAGTGGTGCAATTACGACCCGTATTACTTAGTCCTGAAGTACAAAGCAATGCAAATGCAAATGCAAATGCAAATAAAAATGAAGATGAAGATAATCGTAATATATCTGATTTATTCCGAGATTTTATAGGTGATCAAAAGAAATTTCCTGGTGAACTCCCATTTTTATCAAGAACAATGAGAATGATACAAAATTTAAACCAAAGTTTTGGAAGTCCAGTAAATAGAATTAATTTATTAACCAAAGAGCTGATTAATGCATTATTACAAGAGAAGGATTTGAAATTTGGAAATTATTGGGATCTTGTTAGAATAAAAATCACATTATTGTTGTCAGGATTCATGTTTTATATTGTTAGATTAAGACAAATATTATCTGGTGATAGATTTGGTGGTAAAGGTAAGGGATTAGAAGATTATATTGAAATGTATATGCAAAACACTGCAAAATCATTAGGAATGGAATGGATTTAGAATAGGAGTTTATATACGCATTTGGTAGCAATGATATCGCCTTCTCGCGATGCTCATCATCATCAAAGCAAAGCAAAGCAAAGCGAAAAAAAAAATGAAAAAAAAAAAAAACCAAAAAAAAAAAAAACAAAACAAAAAAAAAAAAGAAAAAAAAAAAAAAAACTCTTCAAAGAAAAGGGGAATATATAATACAATAAAAACTTTATAGAACTCTTTACTATACAGATTATATTCTTAATATCATACCATGGATGTTCTAAAAACAACATATGCACATACTGACATTGAACCAATTTATGTTGGTGGGACAAGTGCCAGTATTTCTACTTCCAACGGTGAATTATTATTAGCCACTCCATTAAATGAAGATGTTATAATTACCAATTTAGACACCAATGAAATAATATACAAAATTCCTGGTGATGGAGAAGTTATCACTAATTTAACAATCACCCCTGATGGGTCCTATTTAGCGATGATATCACAATCTCAATTATTAAGAATTTTTGATCTCAACAAAGGCTCAGTAATTAAAAATTTTAAATTACCATCACCAGTATACATTTCTAGTGTTGATTCTACATCTAGTTTATTTGCCTTTGGTGGTTCTGATGGGGTTATCACTGTATGGGATATTGAAAATGGTTATGTTACTCATTCATTGAAAGGTCATGGGACAACAATTTGTTCATTAACTTTCCATGGTGAATTGAATTCTCAAGATTGGAGATTAGCCAGTGGTGATACGATGGGTACAGTTAAAATTTGGGATTTGGTGAAAAGAAGATGTATTCATACTTTAAAAGATCACAATACGGCCGTTAGAGGAGTTGGATTTGATCAAGATGGTGATTTATTCATATCGGGTGGTAGAGACAATGTGGTGATTATTTACAACACCAAGAATTTCAAAACAATAAATACATTTCCAATAAATGAACAAATTGAAGCAGCAGGGTTTGTTAGTTTAATTGATGATAGACAATATTTTTATACTGGTGGACTGGAAAATGTTTTGAAAATATGGGATATCAAATCAGGAGAAATGATAGGTAGATCACCTATCCCATTAAAGACCAATGAAGAATTATTAATTATTGATGTCATAAAATTGTATAATAATAATTTATATTTAGTGATTAGTGATCAAACTTTGATTGAACTAGATTTACAAGAATTAACACCAGGTCATGGTCATGGTCATGGTCAAGGTCAAGGTGATGAAATTGTTGAATTCCCCATTGTGAAAAGAATTGCCGGAAATCAAGGTATTATTGCTGACATTAAATATGTTGGTCCTGAATTCAATCTCTTAGCAATGGCAACAAATTCTCCAGCATTGAGAATTGTTGATATTGAGAAACCATTGGAATTGAGAGTGTATGAGGGACATACAGATATTCTTAATGCTGTTGATGTATCTACTGATGGTAAATGGATAGCCACTGCTTCTAAAGATAATGAAGCTAGATTATGGCGTTGGAATGGTGAATTACAAGATTTTGAACCATTTGCTAGATTCCAAGGTCATGCTGGCGCTATCACTGCCATTAGTTTATCTAAATCACAAAATGAACCCAAATTTTTAGTCACTGGATCGACTGATTTAACGATTAAAAAATGGAAAATACCAAATACACCGAATTCCATAGTGAAAACTTCAGAATACACTAGAAGAGCTCATGATAAAGATATTAATTCCATTGATGTTTCACCTAATGATGAATATTTTGCTACTGCTTCGTATGATAAGTTGGGGAAAGTATGGCAAACTGATAGTGGAGAAACTATTGGGGTTTTAAAAGGTCATAAACGTGGATTATGGGATATAAATTTTTATAAATTTGATAAATTGATAGTCACTGGAAGTGGAGATAAAACAATTAAAGTTTGGTCATTATTGGATTTTTCATGTAAGAAAACATTAGAAGGACATACTAATTCGGTTCAAAGAGTGAAATTTTTCAATAGAGAACATCCTCAATTATTATCATGTGGTGCTGATGGATTGATTAAACTTTGGGATTATAAACAAGGAGAAATTATTAAATCTTTGGATAATCATGATCAAAGAATTTGGGCCATGGATTTGAAAAATGATGGAGAATATTTCACTACTGCTGATGCCGATGGGAAATTAAGCTTTTGGACAGATAATACTGAAGAAGAGGTCAAATTTAAAGAATTACAAGCTAAAGAAAAAATAGAGCAAGAACAAAGTTTGAGTAACTATATCAAAAATAAAGATTGGAGTAATGCCTTTTTATTGGCATTGACTTTGGATCATTCAATGAGATTATATAATGTGATCAAATCTAGTATTGAAACAAATGATGATAAAGATTCTATAATTGGGTCATTTAGCTTAGAGAATACTATAAGTTTATTGGATGATGGACAATTGGTTAAATTGTTTAAGAAAATCCGTGATTGGAATGTCAATTTCAAATTCTTTGAAATCAGTCAAAAGTTATTGAATGTGGTGTTGAACAATTTTGCTGTGGATAAATTAACTGAAGTTCCAGGTTTGATGAAGATTATGGAGAGCATTATACCTTATAATGAACGTCATTATAATAGAATTGAGGAAATGGTGGAACAGACATATGTTTTGGATTATACTGTTGAACAAATGAATAAACTAATTGCATAGTTTATCTTGGTGTGTGATAGGTGTTCATAGAATAAGAGTTATTATAAACAAATTCATTATCTATGACAAGCAATAATCGTAGGTCAGTTTATATAGTAAGCAGATTCCTGGTTTGCTTTTCATTTACTTACAACCAAAAGTGGTTGCAAACCAAACAAAACAAAACCAAACAAACAAACAAAAAAAGAGAACTGTCAACTGTTAATCCCACTTCTCCATCAACTACTCTTGATTCCAACCACATGATTTATACTGCTGAACAGATTAGACATAAGAAGAAATTGAAGAAAGGAATCAATTTCAACTTGTTAGTTGTAGGAGTAAACGACTTGGGAAAGAAAACATTTATCAATACATTAATTAATCAACCATATTATCAAATCAACCAACCAATTCCAAATACATCACATTCAAGCATAGCAGGCACAAGCAATAGTGAATTTTCTGAAAACTCTTCTAATAATAATGAATTTTCAATTGAAACCAATTCATTTGGTATGTGTTTGTTTTTTTTTTTTTTTGTCATTTTGTTTATCAAACAAAAAGAATGAATTTATTAACAGTTCCTCCTTCTTGTCCAATTTGGTTTGGTCAGGTTGGTGATAAATTATATAGAATGTTGTCCAAGATCAATACCAATTAAACTTAAAATCTCAGTTACTAATAATTTTGGATTTAATGTTCATAATGATTCTCATGGTGATACTTTATTATCATTTATTGAAAATAAACATCGAGCAATTTTACATGAAGAATTGAAAATTTGTCGAAATCCAAATTTACAAGATAATAGACTTCATCTTGGATTATATTTTATTAATGCCAATGTTAAAGGGTGAGTAAAACAAAAACTAATATGTCAAAGTGTGATACTTATTAGGTGATTGAATTACTAACACTAACCATAGATTATCAAAATTTGATATTTCTATGATGACAAAGATATGTCATCGAATCAATTTATTACCAATAATTGCTAAACGAGATGGATTAACTGATATTGAATTAATTCAATGTAAACATGCCATCAATAGAGATATACTGGAAAATAAGATTCAAATATTCAATTTCTTATCTAAACTGAATGATGATGCTGGTGCTGATGCTGGTGCTGATGCTAATGCTGATCATCATTATAAACGAGATGGTGATATTGAAGAATATATGACTTTATCAGCTAAAGAATATAATTATCTTAGTGAATTGAATAAATCAATTCCATTTGCTATTATTGGATCGAATTCAATTGTTGGTGACCCACAAAATGAGATTGTTAGAAATACTAAATGGGGAAGTATCCAAATTGAAGATAAAAATATTTGTGATTTTAAAATATTGAAAAATATAATATTTGAAACTCATTTACAAGAATTTAAAGATGTTACTGTTGAAAAGATATATGAAAAATTTAGAGTTGAACAATTGATTAAAAATTGAAACACCTCCCCTCCCCCCCCACCAAGCTAGTAATATGTATTCCATTTCTCTCTATAATCTCTATATAATAAATAGCATAGCGCACATTATATTATATTATATTATGACTTTAGTAACTAAAAAAGTTTACATTAAATAATATCGCCATTTTTGAAATGTTTACCATTAACAAATTCTAAACCTTCACCACCATAACTAGTTTTACTATCAACTTCAACTAATCCTTGATTATCAATAACTCCACCATTTTGAATAACCCATTTGGAACTTCTTTCAAGGTAATGATTTCTACAAGTTGTTGGAGTATCATTTTTAGCACCATCGGCGTTTTTCAATGGAGAAAATTCATCTAAACGATCGACTTCTAAACAACCAAATTTATTTAATTCGACTGATGGGAAAACATCGAAAATGAATTGTTCTAATTTAATACCATTTGGTTCAGTTGGTTTATAAAATTCTCCATTTTCTAAATTCAAACTTGGGATTTTCTTTTTAGCTATATGGAATGGTAAATATTTTTGAGATGAAATCCATTTAGGAATCATTTTATTTAAAAATTCCACTGAATAATAATGATTAACAATATTAGCAGCTCTTAAAAATAATTTAGAAGAATCTTGAGGGTCTTTTTTGTTAGCCAATTCTTGAGAAATTTCACTATATTCAATAACACAAGGTTTTTGATTATCTTGATCTAAAACAATTAATCCAACACTTTCATTAGCGTCTCTTTTTCTAACCACTTTTGTTGCCAAATCAAATTTTTTGGCAATGGCAAATCCAATGAAAATTGGATCAGCAACTTTAACTAAACAATTATCAACACAATACATATGAATATGTTTGATGCCCTTAGAATTCAAATCATCTAGTATTCCATTATCTTTTAATGCCTTATATAATCCACCATTACCATCGGGTGATTGACAAATTGAATTTTTCAGTTCTAATAAGATTTTATTGCCTTGTAAATTAAAACATGGTAACGTTCCTTGATTGAAAAAAATCACTTGATGAGAATTTAAACCAAAATAATTATTTTCAATGAAAAATGATTCAGTAGCATTTCTAGTAGGACCACTAGTCATAATATACCAATTAATAATTGGTTTTTCAGTCGATTTCAAATATTGTTGAGCTAATTGTTCAATTTTCAAAATTTTTTCAGCTTGAATTTGAAATAATGATTTTTGTGATGGTAATTCAATATTAAAACAACCTTTGGGAGCACTTGAACCTAATCTAGTTCCTTGACCTCCTGCCATCAATAAAACGGCAACTTCTCCATTACCAATGGCTTTTAAACCTAATTCGGTCCAATTTTGTAAAATGTCTTTTGATAAATCTAAAGTTGATGCTGTTTGTTCATTAGGTAATTGAGTGAAATTTCTTGATGTAGAATTGGTTTGAGAAAATTGAATCGCTTGTTCCACAGTAGAAATCAATTTAGCTGGTTCTTCAATAGTTGACAATTGATCTATAAATTCTTGTTGTTGATTTATTGTCAATGAATCATAATATTGGAAAAGTTGATCTTGATTAGCTTGTTTGAATGAATCAATAATTGGATGTTGTGATTTAACTGTCATGATAATAATAATAATAGTAAGAAGTTGCTGATTTCTTCTATTTAGTAGAGCGAAATATTACTAAAAGTGGTTTCGTTGGGTAAAGTGGGTGTTATATAAATATATGTAATGAAAAGTAATTTGATTCGAGGAATTAAATTTTTTTTTTTAGTTTTAGTGAAAGAAGAAAGAAGAAAGAAAAAATGAAAACAAAGCAAGAAAAGGGAAAAAGAAATTTCTTTTTTTGTTTCTATTTTTAATATTACTTCTCTTTTGGTAATTGAAATTTAATATTACCAATACTACTATTACTTCTGTTGTTGTTGTTGTTGTTGTTGAGGTTGTTTCATGGGAATTTTTCAACCCTTCAGAAGAAGACGATCTAATAAATACACAAAAGCTGACATAGAATTTTTTGTTTCTTTTTACATTTTTCTAGGCTGGAGTGAATTCCAAAATCCCCCATCCCCCAATCAAAAGTCAAGAAAAATGAACGCCCTGCTGTTCTTCTTCTTCGGCCTAGTTTCCGGATCAACCTTCTCGTCAATTTTTAATAATCTGGTTAATTTAACTTTTTGAAACATTTGAGACAAAGTGAATGAATGAGTGTTTCATCAAATATTCTCTTCCCCCATCAAATTTTGATCGTCAAATTATACGAAAAAAAATTTCATAAATGTTTATAGAAAATCCTACTTGGCGTATTTGTAAGGGACTATTACACGTGGCTAACTAATAGCTTATATTGTTGTTAATGATTCCTTAATGGTGTTTTGCCTGTTAAACAATACATTGTAAAGCTTGTTTGTAAAAAAAAAAACCACATAATAACTCGACTTAACACTAAGTTATTCACTTCTAATCTACATTTAATTTCTTACCTCCTCAGATATGATTTATCTACCCTATTAAAAAAAACGTGTTAGGTTCTTAACAACAACTAAAGGTGTGAATTCGATTGTAGTTCACTCTTTTTGTATCATTTTCGAGATTTGGTATGATGCAAATTGTTACTCTTTTTTTTAAAAAAAAAATTTGCCCATTCATTTATAAACAACTCCGGCTTTACAATGCAATTTAGATAACACCGAAAACAACACATTGTATTCAGGGTCCTACTACTACTACTACTACTACTAACACAGTATAATAATCAATTCTTTACTAAACATAAATGTATATTTTGAAAATTTATTTCTTACTTGGTTTATTCCTTTTCTTTTTCTTTTTTTTTTTTCACTTTTTTTGTTTCTTTCTTCTTGGTGTTGAAGCAACTAATTTCAAATCTGGTTTATGATCTAATTTCAACCTATTAATATCTTCTTCTTCATTATCAT
>OKKB01000365.1_pt1 | contig 12368 bp, 7 predicted proteins | sample 1613931 | NCBI WGS metagenome assembly OKKB01 (sample SAMN04436893, study PRJEB24849) | human gut metagenome | biome: human gut; feature: NICU; material: stool | host: Homo sapiens | place: USA: Saint Louis, MO | collected 2012-02-08
GGATTATCAAAAAAAAATAAATACAAAATATTTATATGTGAATATGAGAATCCTTGATAAGAAAGTTATATGTTACTTTATATCCAACTATAGATTGATAAGACTCGAATGTAATGTTTTGAAAACAAAAAAACAAAAAAAAAAGGGGGTGAATATAGAATAATGATAATCAATAATGTAAAAGATATATTCAGATACTCTCCTTGTAAGTTGAATGAATAAAAGGTTGGTTGTATTTTGGTTGTAAAAAAAAAAAAAGAAAAATTATAAGGAATCCTTTTAAAAAGATGGGCAGCCCAAAATACAAAAAAAAAAAAATTTTCCTTCTTTCTTGATTTTTTTGTTTTGAGGGAAATTTAATTTAGTTTTTATAATTTAAACCTTTTTTTCCCCTGGTCTTGGGTTGGGTGGTGGTGGTTGTATATTTCTCACCACCACCACTACACACACACAATAATATTAAACAATATAATTAAGATGAGCTAAATTATTTAATTCATTAAACTTTCTTTCTTTCTTTCTCCGCTGTCAAATCAAGTTTATTTTGTTAGTCGGTCGGTCGGTCAGTCCAGTCGGTCAGTCCAGTCGGTCAATCCATCGGTTGGCCAACTCGCAGGGCAACGATGGGAATTTCAATTTCCGATGCCCTTTTTTTGATTTCCCTCTCTCTCTCTCACACTCTCATTATCCATCGTTTGACCTAAATTAATCTTATCAACTACAAGTATTATATGTATTTTCTACAGATCATTTTATTTATCTTTTTCTATCTAACCATAACTGAGGCTTATTGATAATAAACTAAAATGTAACCTTCATCTAAATACAAAAGGTATACATAATTTATATTAATACTGTGTACATACTTATATCTTGTTTCATTCCCTCCCCCCCCCCTCTTCATTATCTTCACTTTCTTTGTATCTTCCTCATCTTGATCTCCTAGCCTCCACACCCCCCTTTACTTCTGTGGTTGTGTTATGTTTTTTTTTTTCTTTTTTAGTTTTGTTCTTGTCTTGCATGTTACAATATGCGTAAGAGATGAGCAAGATATCACAAAACAAACAACCAAAAAACAATAGAAGAGTACAAGAGTGTAAGAGTATATATGTATATTTGTTTGAACTCACAATAGTTACTTCGTTTATAATTGGTTGATTTTAATTTCTTCCCTGTTTTTTTTTTTTTGAAATTGTGGCAAATTTTTAGTATCCACGGAGATGAATTTAGACATCTCAGATGAATTGCCACCCTCACGTCCTACCTCTCTCCAATTAGATTTGGAGTATGAAATAAATAATATGGCATTATTTAGTAGTAAAAGAACGTTGACAGTAAAGCCATATTTCAATGGCTAAAGTAAAGAATAGTGTAGATAACAACAACAGATTCTCCCCTGATCGTGTGTATTCAAGATTTAGGGATATTTCACTTCTTAATACATAATAGTAAATCTTGATTGACAATTTTTCAAATTTTTCAAAAATCAAATGTCAACAATGACAATAACAACGCCCCACCACCACCATTACTACCACCCCTCTCATCATCACTCAACACCAACCCAACGACTTCTTCTTTCACTTTTACTAGATTTGTAGTTACTTCTCCTCTCTTTTTTTTTTCAAATACACTTTCCTCTTTAGTAAATCTTCTCCTCATCAAGTATAAATGCACCCCTATTTGAATCCACACTTGCAAATATAGAATTTCATTCTAACTCAAACATTATGCAAAATCCATACATACAAATTACACAAAAGTAAACTAGACAATGCATGGGCCCAAGAATTGCGTTGAAAAGAAGAAAGGAAAAAGTAATGGCACACGACTTATTGCGTATCTTGGTATGAGATGAGCACAAGACTTGTTAGATTTATATTTAACACAAGAAAGAAAGGAAAAGATAGGGGGGGGGAAGAGATAGGTGTCGTCTATCTTTTGATGATTTCAGATAGTTACTGGTAGCTCATTCTTGGAGGTTTAATTTAGTAGTAATAAATAAATCAGTTGCATCTACTTTATAAATAAATTACAAAAATTTGTACATATATATATATATATAAAATGCAATCAATTATACCTAATATACAAAGTAATAATAACACTCAAAACATCTTCTGTATATATATTACAGAACAATTACTGCTTTGATAAAACTACTATACTTGATTTTTCACTCCCACCTACCAACAATCTATATAACCTCTACTTCCCCGTGTTATCTCTTGTCTTTAACGAGCTTTATCGGCTTCAGCAGAAGCAGTCAATCTAGCACTTAATTCAATTTGATCTTTAACGGCTTTAGTCAAGTACTCAATCATGATAACATCTTGGTTGTGATCTTTAAATAATTTTTCCAATTCAGGTAAGTTGGTCAAAATAGCTGGTTTATTCAATAATTGATTACTCAATAATCTTAATAAATCAATATCTTGATCTTTATTACCATTGTTTTCAATGTATGATAACAATTGGCCAACATTATCGGTGGCTTTATTCAATTGTTGACTCAAATATGATAAATCATCGGTATTATTATTGTTGCCATTGTTATTATTGGTATTGGTGTTGGTATTATCATTTTGTTGATTAATTTTTTGATCAATCAAAGTTTTAAAGGCAATCTTTTCAGTAATGGTGGCATTTATAACTTCATTAGGAATAGGAGTGAAAATGTATGAATTATTGACATTAGTTGTTTTCCAACCAATTTGTTGAGTATTACTAACTGGTTTACCAACAGCAGCACCAATATAAGTTGTAATTTTAGGTTCAATAACTTGATTTTTTTCATTTAAAAATTCAACATTTAAATATATGGCAGGGAATGGGAATGCTCTATCAACCCCCTTTGAATAAAAATCATGGATTAAACTAGTAATATCATCGATTTGATTAGAACTTCCAAACCATCCTAAAACAGTTTCTTTAGGATGAGCTTTTTTATATAATTGATATAATGATTTATGAACTTGATCTTCAATGGCAATAGAATCCCCAGTTTCATTAATAGGAACCATAAATCCATCCTTAATTTCCATTTCTAATCCATCATCGGATCGAGATCCTAATAATGTCCCAATGATTCGTTTATTTAAAACTTGTTGTGAAATGATTTCTAAAATTGTCAACATTGCTGGTGCATGAATCTTTATACTAGCTGGTCCATTGGCAGATCCAGCAGCTGGTGCTATAACATTTGGTCTCACTAAATGCATAAATGAATTTGTTTGTGACATGATGATGATGATGTTAATTATTGTTGTGGTTAATTAGTTGAGTTGAGTTGGTGGGTCTGACTTTGTTCGTTGGTATCAATTTTGAACAAAATGAAAGAAAAATTTTTTTTAATAACACCAAGAAAACAAAAAATTTTTTTTCAATATATGGCTGTGGTTAATATACAGGATGTTGAAAAATTATATAGTATAATTGATTAAATAAGCTGCAAAAATAACATGAAAACCAACTATTATGATCGAGGTATACTTTAAATAGATCAATGAATACCTTAAGGCAAATGTTTTTGATTTGATATGAAAAAGTACTGCTATATTTTCTGAAGTTTCGTTGTGTTTGGCAAAGAATTTATTCAAGTGGCATCGAGAAAGAAAATGTTTTGTTCAGTAATTGTAAGCGTATATCTGGATTACAACAAATGTTCCTTCTGTATCAACGTAACTGTATGTGAACCGTGAAAGGTAGCTTGTTATTCCGTGTTTCAGCTGTTTAAGAATGAAGTTCTTATAAAATTTGATCGCATGTTTCTCACCAATTCTTTATGAAAATACTTGTATTGTTAATTCTTTCTCGAATATTTTATAGCAAGCAAACTCATGAAACCAGAATATTATTCTTGAATCATTCAATACTCTTAACTCAAATGAAATTAAAACACACAACATTATATATATATATATAGTATCAATCCTATCATTATCTTCTTGGTGTATATGCAAAAAAAAGTGTGTACCATGGACAATTGCAAAAAACCATTTTCCTTTCTTTTTCTTTCTCTTTTTATTTGAAAGATTCCTTTTGTTTTTTTTCTTTGCTCAATTTATCAACAAAGGTCAAGAATAGTTTTCAACCCACACACATTATATATAGAGAAACCCTAGTCAGTTCAACAGCTTTCTTATATGACATCGAGCATCACAAAGACAAACAACAACATAACGAGGTCATTTGAAGATGACAAGTTTTTATTACCACAATTAAAATCATTAAACAAAACATGGATATTTTCTGAAGATGCCGTGATCAATAATTCACCGACTCGACATCAAAAACTAACAATTAGTCAAGAGTTGAAAAATAAGGAATCGATGCATGATTTTTTAATTCGATTAGGACAAAAATTAAAAGTTGATGGTAGAACAATTTTAGCAGCAACAATATATTTACATCGATTTTATATGCGAGTGCCGATTTCTCAATCAAAATATTATGTTGTTTCAGCTGCCCTCACCATTTCATGTAAATTGAATGATAATTATCGAACTCCTGATAAAGTGGCATTACTTTCATGTAATGTCAAACTACCACCAAATGCTAAACCCATCGATGAACAAAGTGAAATGTATTGGCGATGGAAAGATCAATTATTATTTCGAGAAGAATTGATGTTACGAAAATTGAATTTTGATTTGAATTTGACTCTACCTTATGAAATAAGAGATCATATTTTTAAAAATTTTATGCTTTTGGATCAAGAAGACGAACTGGTGAAATTATTTAGTACTCATAAATTAGATATTTTGAAAATGACAACATCTTTAATTGAATCTTTATCTAGTTTACCAGTTATTTTGTGTTATGAAATGAATATAATATTTGGAACATGTTTAATTATAACAATTCTAGAAGGTAAGAAAATCATTGATGAAAAATTGAATATTCCAACTGCATTTCTATACAGATTTTTGGATACTGATTCAGAAACTTGTTTGAAATGCTTTCATTTTATCAAAAACTTATTGAAATTTTCTCAAGATGATCCTCATATTATCAGTAATAAAGCAAGTGCGAAACGATTGTTAGATATAAGATCAAGAACATTTCATGAAATTGCTAAACAAGGAGATCTCAAGCAACCACAACCACAACCACAACAACATGAAAATGAAACCACAACCAAAGAGAAAAAGCCAGAGGATAACCAAGGCGAGGGAAACAATGCTACAGAGAAGATTGAAAACGGTCATACAACAAACAGCACAAACACGGACCCCAAAAGTCAAGATAATAAAGTAGATGTGATTGAAAAGAAGGAAGCAAAGGAGATAAACAAAAGTGAAACACAAGATGACCATACACAAGAAAGAAGCACTATCGCTGCCGAGAATAAAGTGCCAGATACAGAAAGCAATGTAACAAAATCTGAAATCACGAAATCTAACAATGAGATTATGGCTGAAAAGAACCCCAACGTAAAAGATAGTAATAGCAATAGTGATGACACTGGATACACATCTAACCAGTTAGAACAAGGAAAAGATACCAAAAATGAAGAATTAGAAAAGATACTTGATTCTGAAAAGATTTCTACACCAAACAATGGTACCACTACCGACAAACCTGCTGCTGATGTACATGATTCAACCAACGGCACAAACGAAAATTCTATTGGAGAAAAAAGAGTTCTTGAACAAGATTCAAATGACACTAATGTAGACTCACCTAGTAGTAAAATAGCAAAAGTTGAATAGTTGATATTTATAGAGAAAAAGGTAAGGTATACTAAAACGGCTGAACAATCGACCGAATCGCAACCCACATATAATACAACTTTTAACATTTGCGATTTTAGGTGATTTAATGTCCGAGGTAGTGCTAATTGGTTACAATTGTTTTTTTTTTCTTTTTACAACTTGTTGTGGTGGTGCGTGCGTGCGTGCGTGTGACTCCAGATGAAAGAGATCATAATCATCATCAACCATTCAGAAGTGTGATTACTTCTTCTTTTTACACTTGTCCATTATTACAACTTTCTTTCCCAAATATTTTTTTTTAAAATATTCTCATTTATAAATAATAGGTGATACCATTTGCCACTACGAGTAGTTTCATATATGGAATATTAATATATTTGTTACCCCTTTGCAAACTCCCTACTACTACTACTACTCCCCGCTTTTTAACCATGGACCCTAATATTGATATTGACATATTCAGAGACTTGGATGCTTCATTTATGGAAATATTCCATAGGACACAACTTCAGAGATATTTAGAACATTTACCTCCTGGAGAGAGAGAACAACAACTAAATAACATAATGGCCCAAGGAGATTTATACCTCAGCCAACAACAACAACAACAACAACAACCACGTTATTATCATGTTCATTGGATATTCAGTCATATTCCATTTATAATTTTGAATTTTGATCAAATGTGGAGAGATTTTTCATGGAGAGCATTTTGGGCACGTACAATAGATGCTATAACTAGTGCTGTGATAATGACAGTTCGAGCTCTCAGATTCACAACATTTATAATTGGATCAGGAGTTTATTTCCAAGGAGTGGTGAGGAGATTATTTGTGTTTTGTGATGTCATTACATTTTCTGATAATTTTATCCGTGATATGTTCACATATATTTTAAGAGATTCAAAAGATATATTGGATCAATGCGTTTTACTTGAACGTCATCTGCGAAATGTTTTTTACTTTTTACAATATGATGAGTATAGTAATTTGTCAAGTTTCCAAGTAATAAAATTAGCGTACCAAAACTTATTGGCATCATTAATAAATGTCGAATGCATCACTTATGCTCCAAATTCAACAGGATCAACAACAACAACAACAACATCATCATCATCAGCAACAACTACAAGCTGTAAAATTTTGACCAATACATTAGTGTTTAAACTTTCCAGTGTATTTCAGGAATATTTCCCAGCTTTAGGATCAACTGGATTGAAATTAATTACCCTTTGGATGTACATTAGTTATGCACTAATTGGTGATATTATCTGCTTGAATATTTTATTGTTTGTCAGTTATAACCTAATAAATAGATTTATGGGTTATAAACAGGTGTTTCAAGGACTTAGGGATATATTGTGGAATAGTTTATTTAATTTTATATTATAATGGTGATTTATAGAATATATAAAAGCCTATTTTGGCCATGAATGTGTCGTTAACCGAGGTGACTCGGATGGAAACGAAACTGCATAAAAAAAATAGGTGAACCCGCACCACCATATTCCTCTCTCTCTGCCCCCACACAATTTCGCTTTTTATTCCCGTTCCCTCATGAGATAAACCCAACCCATATAAATACCACTGGCCAACTCCCCTCCCATCTTTTTCTTTTTTTTTTTTTTTCAAATTACAAATTATTTGCTTCTGCTTCTATCTTATATTGATCTTAATCCTTTAACCACACCACCAAATATGCCAATTCCAGCTTCAATGAAGGCAATTGTCTTCTATGCCCCTTATGATGTTAGAACCGAAGAAAGACCAACACCAAAGATCAAAGATCCCAAAGATGTTATTGTCAAAGTTAGATACTCTGGATTATGTGGTACAGATCTCCATAGTTATCGTGGTCATATCAAAGGTCCCGTGGGTACAATTATAGGACACGAATTCGTTGGTACCGTGGTCGCTACTGGTGATAATATTACAAAATTCTCCATTGGTGATGATGTAATTAGTAATTTTTCAATTGAATGTGGTGAATGTTGGTATTGTAAACATGGATATTCTGGACAATGTAATGTTACCAATACATTTGGGAAAGTTGGTTTAGATGGGGGACAAGCGGAATATGTTCGTGTTCCGTATGCAGAAACAACTTTAACCAAAAAACCATCAACCACAAATTCCAATGACGATGTTGATGATTCAGTTTATGTGCTTATGGCAGATATTTTCACTACTGGTTATTATGGGGTGAAAAAAATCAAAGATTTTCTTTCAATTTCAGCTGCAGAAGGGATCAAACCTCAATCATTTGAAGAAACGACAATATTACAATTAGGGGCTGGTCCCGTTGGATTATGTGCCTTGAGAATTTTGAAATATTTTGGATTTGGTAAAGTTGTTGTTGTCGACAATGTTCCATCTAGATTAGAAGAGGCTAAAAGATTAGGCGCAACTGAAGTGATAAATTTTGAAACTGAACCCGATGGTATAAAGAAATACATCACTGAAGAAACTGATGGTGTTGGGTTTGATGCTGTTTTAGAAGTAGTGGGATCTGCTGCTGCCCATAAAACATCATTTGACGCCGTTCGAAGAAATGGGTTTATTTCGTCGATTGGAATGGGCCACGAACCATTCCCATTTAATGGATTAGATGTCTATTTGAAGAATATTAATATGTCATTTGGAAGATGTCATTCATGGTCATTATTTCCTGAATCTTTGGCTATTTTTGAAGAGATGAAAGGTGATTTGGCAAGTTTTATTGATTATAAAGCTAAATTAGAGGATAGTAAAGAAGCATTTGATATGTTTGATAAACATAAAGTTAAGAAAATTGTCTTTGATTTGACAAGCTAAGCTAAGCTGAGCTAAGCTAGTTACTATTTGGCCCAGTGTTAATAGGGTCATTTATACCATTATTTAGTGTATAAAACGGCTGTGGTAATATCACCCAATATCTACTTACCAAAGCTATCCCTCTATTAAGTAAACAATCATTATACTCAAAAAGGATACAAACCAAAAATGTGTACCGTATAATACCACCTACACCATCACTTTATTGTTCACTTGCATAAATACTGTATGAGTAATCATTATTGACCTTCTCTATTAATTCCATTTTCCAGCCTTTTACACGACCAAATTTGTCGAACCGTTTTTTTTTCGTCTTTGATCGGAGTCGCACGAGTGTCAAACTTTTGTACAACACATCTATGATACATTAAAAGTGCTACACACCACTCCGTTGAATCAAACATTCCATTTGGCTATCATAATCAGTTTGAGATCGATTGATCAAGAACATCACATAAATACTAAAAATTTCAATTTTGCCACTGAAGGGTTATGAGCAACACCCCTACTACTACTACTACTACATCACAAACATCTAGAGATAATATCTCACATTCAACCACATCGCCAGAAACATCTAAGGACGAAAAAGATATGAAGACCAAAATCAATACCAAAGCAGAATCTGAAGAAAGTTCAGCAGCAGCAACATTAGGTTCAATGGGTACAGCAAGAGAACATCTCCATGCACAATATCAACCGTCTCCACCAGGACCAATCCCATCCCATTTAACTTCTTCGTTTGGAGGCACTGCTCACCATACTCAGCCTCAAGGTCCACCACCATCAACCCAGTATGGATATTCTCAACCAATACAACAATTACACCCAATTCAGCAATACCCAGTTCTTAACCAAGCCTCGTCACAGCCACAACCACAACCACAACCACAAGCATCATCACCATCACCCATACACCCGGCAACACATTCACCAGTTACAACAAGTACCACTCACACACCTGACCAAAATGGTGCTTCAAAACAACGTATGAGGGTTGTTAAAGCCTGTGACCGTTGTCGTAGCCACAAAATCAAATGTTCAGGAGAGTGTCCCTGTGCCACTTGTTTAAAACAGGCAAAAGAGTGCACTTTTAGTAACAAGGTATTTCAAAAAAGAACAAAAGGTATTGAATTACCAGAACCAAAACGTGCCAAATATGCTGAACCATTTGGATTACCCGAAGTTAAAAAAGACGACCAACAGGAATACATTAATCATTTGGAAAATAGAGTACATTATCTTGAAAGTTTATTAACAAATACCTCAACAGACACTTTCAAAACTCCACTTTCAAATGAACCCGAAAGTGAATTTGTCACTGAAACATTGTTTTGTACCAGTTCAAAATGGAGATTTTCCAGACGGCATCAAAATTTACTTATTGCTGAATTATGCCGATCAATGTATTCTAATTTATCTGAAGAACTGAAACAGTTAGTTACTCTTCCCCGATACCAATATTTTGGTTGGAACATGTCTGGTGTTAAATATGTTTCAAGTGAAGAGTTACCTCCTTTGCCTGATCTTGGTGCTAAACTTGATTCCAAATTTTTAACTCAATATTATTTTGAAGAGATCAACCCGTTGTTTGCTATTCTTCATGAAACTGTGTTCAAAGAGCAAATTGTGGCATATGAAAAGGTACTTAGAGATCAAATAATGTTGCATAAAGATGATCATGATTCAAAAGGTAATCAAACAAGATTATTTAGTGCCATGCTTTATCTTGTTTATGCCTTAGCAATAAGGTTTAGTGAAATTCTGAAACCGAAAAACCCTAGTATTGAAATGTTACAACTCGAAGAAAAACTTTTCAAATACGGTTATAAAGTCATCTCTATACTTAGTTTTGAATGGGAATCATTTGAATTGATACAAGGTTGGTTGTTGATTACACTTTATCTAAGAGTGACACATAGACAAACATCATGTTCTCATGCATTGGGACAAGCTATGGATATGGTTAAATCTATGGGTCTTGGATTTGCCCATGACAACGCCAAATTTTATTCATCGACAGCTTATGAACGATTAAAGGCAAAGAGAATATTTTGGTGTGTATTTACTTTTGATCGTGTATTTGGGTTGCAGACGGGACGGTATTGTGGTATTAGAGATGAAGATTTTAATAATGAATTCCCTAGTTATGATTTTAAACATGAAACAGAAAAAGATGATTGGTTGACTTTGCCGGCATTGGGATTAATCCACATTGCACGAGTCTCTAATTTTGTTCATACTGCAGCTACAGATAATCCTCATTTAATCAAATATCAACAAGTTAACGCAGAATTGGTCAAATTGCACGAGTGGTTTAATGCAAATGGGTTCCGAAACGACTTGTTTTTTAACAAAAAGAATGATTCCAGTTCGTTGGTCAAAGCACAAGTGAAATTGCATTATTATGATTTGGTCCTTTGTATTCATAGCAAGATTTTATTTAATTATATTGGGAGAAGAATTGCAAGTCATGGATTAAAAGTTGAAATGGTGATTGATGCTTGTAATGGAGTTATTGAAGTTTTAGACAAAACCAACAAGGCAGGATTATTGTACACCCCATGGTATTCTGTTTTACTTTTGTTGTTTAATGTTGGGGTCAATGCTATCACGTTGATTAATGGTGGTGCTTTTGTTGAACAAGCTCGTGAGGTTTTGAAAAATGCCATGCGATTATTGACCATACTACGTAAATCCCCCATTAGAAACGAACAGAATAAGTTGGTGTTCAGAGAGAGATTTAAAATGGTCAGAGAATGTATATGGGCATTGAAAATGGCTAATAGGATTTTGACATTGAGATTACAAGAAGATATTGGTGTTTTGAATAGCATTGGAGTTGATCATGGTTCGTCTGATGTTAATAAACAAACTTTCACTCAATTGGGTATTGCTTCAGAATCCGTCGAAGGAAAATCAACACAACCAAAAACAAATGAATTTAATCAAGTGTTTGAAAAACATTTACATAGAAGCAGCGAGATTCGTCAACTGATTACAAATGATGTTGATTCTCCAGTTAGTGTCAATTCTGATTCAACATCAAATGTACAATCTATTGAGCCAGTTGATACTTATAGTTCAGCGGAAATTGACAATTTACTTGGAAATATCCAATGGTTTGATCAATGGACAGACTTCAACATTGATTTTTAGTTCCTTACGTAGTTAGAATATTATTGTATTACTAGTATTTAATTCACCAAGAATATAGTTTTTGTTTACGAGTTATGCGTAGCTTATACTTACCATCACATGTGGTATCCTAATGCAGAGCAAACAAGTCTTGAATATCTTACATCCAGAGAGTAATGTGGTGGTAGTGTCTGCAAAAAAAAAAGGAACCACGCCATCAGTTCCTCGGTACTTGGTAGCTACTACATTTTGTGCGCCGAAATCGGTTTTGCTTGAAGAAGTTCTTTAAATGGTAATGTAATTCTAAGATGCAGCTCGAAGAGAACTAGAACTTACAAAAGAAGATGGCCAATACATTTGGTTAGTAATCGCTTTCCAAAAAGACTTGGGTTTTTTGCCAATGGCGTGATTAGTTTTTCCTTTTTTTGTATTTCTTTTGATTAGCGTGCATGAACAAGGTAGCAGGAAGAGAGACAGATCTAATCTATAATCCCATAATTTGGACTCGTAAGTTAGTCTAGATTTCACGTAATCAGAAAGAAAAAACGATACGATATTGTAAATATAAGACCAAGTTCAGAAGAAGAAGATATAGGCTTGTGTGTGTGTGTGTGTATGTGTGTGACAAATAAACGAGGGGCCAAGTGTTGTATAGTCGTGGCATTCGACTCAATTAAAGAACAGATTGCATTACCAATTT
>OKKB01000366.1_pt1 | contig 12200 bp, 8 predicted proteins | sample 1613931 | NCBI WGS metagenome assembly OKKB01 (sample SAMN04436893, study PRJEB24849) | human gut metagenome | biome: human gut; feature: NICU; material: stool | host: Homo sapiens | place: USA: Saint Louis, MO | collected 2012-02-08
GACATAAAGGATGATTATTAATATTTAAACTATAACCAAAATCAGATATTTTTAATATCCCATCAGAATCAATTAAAAAATTCTCTGGTTTTAAATCACGATGAACAATTCCTTTACCATGAAGATAATTCACTCCTTTTAAAATTTGTTTAAAAATGGAATCTTTTAAACTTGCCGATAATTCAATTTTAAATCGTCGTAATCGAGATAAATAATTTAATAAATCACCTTTGGGATAATAAGGAAGAATTAATGCAAGTTCTTTAGTATCAGATATTGTGGCAAGATCAAATATAGAAATAATGTTTTTGTGATTGCATATTTTCATAGTATTGAATTCTCGTAACACTTGCTGAATATAATCATGCAATGGTTGGTCACATTTTTGTTTGACTCGTTTCAATACAACAACTTTTGAATGTGATGCATCACTACCTTTGAATATAATACCATTGGCACCTTCATATATTGGTTTCGATGATGTTTTGTTATACTCGATTCCCACGGCAGGTAGTTTTATTTCGGAAAATTGTTCTATTGTGAGTTCTGGCACTACTAGTGAGCCCGATGTTGCTGTTGTTGCTGCTATCTGTATGTTTGGTTGTTCTTGGTGGAAACCATTTGCAGTGGTTATGTTTTTGGGGAAAGAAAATGAACCCATTGTGGTGATAGTGATAGTAGTGGTGGTGGTGGTGAGATGTTGGATGAAGCGTGTATGCGTGGGGAGCAGGTTTCTTTATAATAACTAGTGGTCGATCTTTATTGTCTGTGATGATCTATTGAGTTTGGATATATGTGAATAAATATTCTTTTCAATACATCCAGAGTTAAAGCTTTTTGTTATATTAAATAAGGAAGGAGAAGGAAGAATGATTCCATTTGAAATGAAAAGTAGAATAGGAATGGGAAATTTTCTCGGAAAAATTGTTAAAAATTCTTGGAAAACCAAAAAAAAAAAATGAATGAATGAATGATATAATAAATTTCAATTGAAATCGGTCATCATATTATTATTATTATTTATTATTGTTATTTATTAGATGAGAAAATTTAGTTCCACCATCAATTGATTTCTCCCTGATTTCTTTGCTTTTTTGCTGTGTGTGTGTGAGTGCTTGGGTGGGTGGGGGTGTTTAAAACAGAACCATCCAAGAATTTTAAAATTAAATTAAATTGATAAAACGTTGCTTGCTATTTTAATTCTATCTCTTCGCTATCTCTTACTCTTCTAATTAATACTATTAATTCAAGAAACTAAGTTATCTTATTATTCAATTCTTAGATTAATATTAATATACGAAAGTATATACTCTCCTAGAAATCACCCAAGATAGTGTTATCAAAGATTACCTTCTTTTCTTTTTCTAATTCAACAAAATAAAAAGAATTTTTTAGAGGATTATATATATCTTGTTTAAAATCATATTTAATCAAATTTTTAAAGAGATAAGATAATAAGATAACAATGCAAAAAAAAAAAAAATAAAAGGGAAGGAAAGGGGGGTTAGTTTACTCTATTGATAAACAATAATAATTAAGCGGGTAAAAAAAAGAGGAGAGAGTTATCAACAACAACAACAAAATAATTAAAATGGGGGGAGGGGAGGGAAAGGGGAGGGAAATTCTTAAAGTGATTGGTACTAAGGATTGCTTGTTCTCGTCTAAATTTATGTCCCCACCTCTTCTTGCCTGCCGTCCTTCCCCGTTCGTTCCCTCCTCCTCAATTCTTGTTTGTTTTTCTTTCTCTCTCGCTCTCCCTTTCTTCCGGCTAATTCCCTGTTCCCTCTCTCCCGTCCGTTCGTCCTCCCTAGATCCCTCAAATTCACATAATATTAAACTATAACTTAAAACTTTAATCTTCAATAAGGAAATCAATCAATGAGTTAAGTGATTTTACTTTTAGTACTTGTCTTGAATTTGAGAGGTTTATAGCCCCTCCTCCCCACTAAATTACACGGATTGACTCTTGGAGAAGATAATGGATTGAAACTAATCCTGTTTTTCAGTTTATTTACTATATATAATCAGAAATCTCTATCATTTATGCAAAGTCCATTATTTATTTTGACTAAAATAGTTCCAGATTATAAATTGTTGATAATTTAGTTTTGATTGCAAAATGGGAGAAACTAATGTTACCAATCACTTTTCTTCAGATCTACATGTCACCCAGTAATAAACTTGTTTCCTTTTTTTTAAGGAAAATACAATATTTACAATTAAAGCACCGTCATATTATTCATCCCCTAAAAATTGAATGGATTGCTTTTTATGAAAAAAAAAGAAAAAAACAAAACAATTGGCCAGTGTGTGTGTATATGTATGTATGTGTAATTAACAATCATCATACATACATTGTTCTTCTATTTACCTTACCCCCAAATCATACTCTGATCATTCCACTTATAATTACAGCCACAAACTTCTTTATAATGGAGTGTTTGCAATCCTCCCTCAAAGAAAAAAAAAATACAAGTGAAGTGTAGAAGAAAGGAAAGCAATCTCACTATCAAAAATGAAAAGCCTACTTTTACAATAAATCAAGAAAGCCAAAACCTTTCACCAACAAGTTATTTCAACTTCCCCCTTCCCCCTTTGTCATTTTTTATTTTTTCCTTTTTATTTTTTAATTTGCTTCTTTCTTTCTTTCTTTCATTTGTTCTTTTTCGGTTTATTTTTGTTTCTGCTATTTTTTTTCAATTTGGTTAATATCATCATATGAGAGCATTAAACATTATCCCCGTGTTTTTCTTGGTGGGTTCAGTCTTGTTACTAATCCTCACTATCATCAATGGTGCCGGAACATCTTCAGTGTTGGGGAAATTCTATTGGTCAGAAACCGATACATCCGGTCTCACTGGGGTTCCATACAATAAAACAAGATGGACGTTTTATAGAATGTGTGGTGTTGATCATAATAAGAATGCTCATTGTGGTAAATCACAGGCTGCATTTCCTTATTCTCCAGAAGATAATTTTGGTCGAAATAGTGGTATTCCTCAAAATTTCATTGATGATAGAGATACCTATTATTATTTATCCCGAGTTGGATGGGCATTTATACTTGTTGGATTATTCTTTGGTGTTGCGGCAATGGTTGCTGCGCCATTGAATTTTTGTTATTTTGTCGCTGGAATTGTTGGTCTGACCACGGCATTTGTTTCTCTTTTATTCACAATTACGGCTGCTTGTTGTATTACAGCTGCTCATACTAAAGGTCGGAGAGAATGGAATCGAGCCGGGTTCCCCACTGTTCTTGGAGCCAAGGCATTTGGTATTTTGTGGACTGCAGTTGCCTGTTTGTTGATTTCATTTGTTAGTTTAGTGGTCTTGACTTGTCTTTCTCGAACATCTACACGAAGAAGAAACAGAGGTGTTGGTGTCACCAATGGATCTGAAGTGACACCAAGAGGTGAACAAGAGACTTATGCTAAAGAAAGTTCAGGAGAAATCCCTCGTGGTGAATACGAATCAGGAAATCACCCTGTTACTGGTCCTGGAGAAGGCGAAAGACTCTCTAATGCATCAAAATTCAGATTTTTTAGAGTGAAAAGAGCCAAATCAGAAGATGTTTAAAATGAAGAAAAAGTCCTCATTGATTGTACTGTTGAATTTTTTGGGCTTAAACTACACCCATTATGAATTTTTTATTTATTAATTTAGTTTTGTTTGGAACATGTATAATCATTCAAAACTCTAATGTGTTTTTATATATTCATTTATATCGTTTATCTAATCATTTCTATTCTTTTTGGTAGTTTTTTTTTGTTTTTCTTTTTTCAATAAGTTTGTGTGTTAATATTAAATAATTATATAATATACATTTACAAGTGTAAGTGAAACAGTTCATGATAGCTTTACTATGTAAGAATGAAAACTGATTGCAAAAAAAAAAGTTATCCAAAAGTACACGCACAAAATTTTTTAACCACAAATCTGTACATAAACACAAAAAGGTAAACTCCATTTGTAGACAGCAATCAATTTATCAAACTATCCAACGATGAACTAAGAAGATTTTACAGGTTTAATTTGATTAACACTTGGTTGAATAATATTCTAGATAGTTGTTTTGAGAATTTTTTTTTTGTTTTTTGGACAGGAAATTCCTTGTACTTTCCTTATGGATGCATATCAAAAAGAAACTTTAAAATTGTTGCAGCATTTCATGAAAAATCTATAAACCACACATATTACCTCATTGAATTGCCACAAACACAAGTACAAATTATGTATGGTTTGGAGTATATTGTTTTTTGTCCCAGTCCCTCCCCCCTTCTCACACACTCTCTCCCATTCAATGAATAAATACAAAATAGAATCAAGTCGCAGAGGTTATGAATAATGTTTGATATGCTTTTTGCTGCAAAAATCAACTAAAAAAGAATACAAAACAAAAGGAACTAAAACATGAAGCTAAAAAGATAGATAAACAAACACATAGATATTACCTACCACCCATAGAAACAAAAATCATAGAATAATCAAAAATTCAAATTCATTCTTTTTCCTAATCAATAATTACAAATACAACTTTTTAAAACATTCGTTCCAAAAGTTTCCTAAATACAATTTTCATTCTCATTCAAGAGAGTTCTTAAATCTACATACGACATCTACACACCGAACAATTTGCATCACTTCACTTCATCTAACATCTAATTGCTTAGGATTTTGAAAAATTATTGTAATATTATATTGTTGCATCCAAAAAATCATACCTTTTCCTATTCCTTTGTTCAATCTGTCATCTTCTTTTTCACCAGCCACACATAAATCCACATACATACACATACACATACACATACAGAGACAGAAACAAAGAGAAAAAGAAAAACAAACACATCTACACATACACATACACATATACATATACATAAACTCACATATAAACATTTGCAACCAAAAACACATTAATTGTTGGCAATTCAAGACCATCTTATATTGAATATGTCATATCCAATTGATAATTTAATGGATATATCATTTCCTGAAGAATTATTCCCACAATCCACTTTTAGTCGCTCCTTATTAGACATTGTTTCTTATGATTTGTCAGAAAATGAATTGAAAAAAACTAATGAACTGGAAGAAAATCATCAAGTCAATACTTCAATAAACCCATCATTATCTTCATCATTGTCTACGTCTTCTACTTCTTCTTCATCATCTTCATCATCATCATTATCATTCCAAAATGAATTGATACATTTATTGCACGAATATTCCGAGAATACCACCACCATTTCTCCCTCTAGTGCCACTGTTTCTCCAAAAACTTATATGAATGGATATATAAAATTTGTCATGGACTCGGCAAATACTTCATTAGAACCAATTGATACAAATGAGACTAGTACTGAACTTACTCATGAAGAAGTTATTGAGCTATTTGAAGAAGCATGTAAAGAAATTGATGAATGGAAACCAAACAATCAAAAAGACAATTTTAATGACTGCAACAACAACAACAACAACAACAATAGCGATATTCTGGTGAATGATTTTGGTAATTCTAATTGTGTCAACAACAACAATATTGATGCAAATATTGACAACAGTGACAATGGTGAGAATGCTATTCTGATACTTCCTCAATCTTCCTCAACACTTGATCCATGGAACACAATTGATTTCACATCAAAATTCTCAATGTCACACGTGACTGAAAACCGATCAAGTTCTGTTGATTCAACCAAATCAGATGTACAACTGCAATTGTCTTTAAATTATCCTTTGAAAAACCTTTCCAATTCAAATTCAAATTCCAATTCAAATTCAGAATCTAACTTGAACTCTAATTTAAATTCCCCAATTGATATTGTCAGTGGTTCCGGTAGCGTTAGTGTCAGTGTCAATAGCAGTAAAACATCTTCACCTCGGAAACGGAAACTTGATAACAAAAACTTTTATAAAGTATCAAAATTAGATTTTTCCAATTTGAATATTATTTCTATTCCAGATTATGAATATTCCTCACAATTATCAAATCATTCATTCAGAGTCCCTAATGCTTATCAATGTTTAATATTGGAAGAAAAATTAATTGAATCAATCAATAATTCTACTACTTGCCGTGTTCAAAGAACTTTATATACTAGAGATGGATTAGATAAATTAGCACGAATTCATTTCCATGGAGATTATGAGATTTCTATTAATCCTAATTTTAAAAAAACATCTTATGAAGCACAATATATTTTAACAAAATTGGATAAATCAAGAAAACCTGATAATACTACTCGAGCAGGATTATGTCCATATTGTGAAACCATTGAATTTTTTGGACTTAAAAATTCCTCATATGGTAATCATTTAGCTTATAAACATGGGATTTTAACTAATGGATGTTCTGTACCTGATCCTAAATATTATGGTAAATATAAATTTAAAAAGGGAGAATATGATGAACCAGAAAAGAAAAAACGAAGAACTAATGCTCATATATTAGAAAGAGAAGGGGTATTATGTACAAATTGTTGGCAAATTCTTGAAGTAAATTGTACTTCAAGAAGTTCAGTCTTGGGTCATTACCTTCGTCATTATCGAGATTCTCATGTTGGTAATAAAAAAGAAATTAAAATTGATGATGAAGATCCTTTAGCTGGGTTTGATCCAATTGTATTTGAATTCACCAATAAATGGAAATTATAATACCTTCTTCTCACAATACAAAAAAACCCAATCAATGAAAAATAGAAGTGTGTGTTTTTCTATTCTTGGTGGACAATATCGATCCTTCCTCATTCTCGTTACAATGATAGTTTCTTTTGTTAGACATTTTTCAACCAATTTGTATCATATATAAAAAGACAGTTTCTATAGCTTTTAATCTCTTGCATAATATAAATACTACAATTCTATTATATTTCTAGATCCGAAACTCCACACTATCATTTACCACGTTGATGTAAATAATGTGGTGGTTCTTTATTAATCTTTACTAATAATGATGGTCATTCTTGTTCTATTTTGTCTTGGCTTGTAATTGGTTATGAGAAATATAGTGAACACCTTCCCCCCCCCTCTTCTTGACTAAAATATCAAATATTATACCTCCTCTTAGTGACCCCCTTGAATTTTACACATTACATCATTTAGAATATTTTGCTTGACTTGAGAAGAGTTTAGTAATTAGTAAAGATATATTGTGTTTTCTTTACACTTTAGCCTGTTACGATTGGTAGCAAATGCGAATTATACAGTTGCAGTACTTTAGCTTGGTCAACAGTTATTAGTTTCTTTTTATTTGGATTTCCTTCTCTCCCCCACCCTTTCCTGAAATAAATTCAGGTGAAATTTTTGGTATTTTGCAGTCACAAACAAAATAGGGTTAATTGATTTTTAGTTTCTAAAAATAACTTGTTAACAATAATAGAAACGTGAGTGTAAACTAAATTAGTGTCGCTCATTGCATGAAGTGCATTTGTGTTTGTTGCATCCCCCACACCTTTCCCCCAACGGAAGATCTGAAATATTCCATAACACACACAAAATGCTCTTTCTATGACGTCATATTACATAATGAGATATTATTTGTTTTTTTCACCATCGCGGAATAATAAAACCGACATCCATGCAATGGAAAAAAAAACAGAAATATGGGGCACAACTGTCAAAATGATTTTTGTTGATCTTTCGTAGTCTTGTGTTTGTTGATTTTAATTTCCGATGAGAATAATGACGTTATCTTTAATCTTACAACGATCATTCAAGTGAAAACTTCTATTAATAGAATTATGTACTCCACGTCATAAGTAAAACTGATATCCATAATCAATCAAATTTGAGAATATATAAAGGGTTCGATATTTCCAATTTTCAAGTCAAGTTTTATTTTTCAAATCATCAATCAATTGATACAAACCAATACTACTACCACAACAACAACTACTACTACTACAAATAAATTTTAACAATGAAATTCTTCACTGCTGCTACCACTGCTTTATTATTCTCCGCTCAAGCTTTAGCTGGTATTACTTCATACACTTTGTCTATCAAATCAGACGATGAAAGAGTCAATGGTAAAGGTATTACTTACAAACACGAAGGTGCTGGTATTAACTATGCTTTCGTCAGTGACACCTCATCTAAATTTGCTTACGATGATGAATCCAAACTTTTATACTACCCAGCTAGTCCACAACTCAAATATAACTTTGGTACTGAAGCTGATATCATACAATTTTCCGTCACTCCACCAAAATCTGTTGAAATTGGTGAAGATGGTGTTTTAAAATTCGAAGATTCTGATAAACTTTATGCTGCTGTCAGTATCAACGACCCATACCATTACTCTGATAGTGATTTTGCTATTATTCTCAGAGGTAAACCACATGCTATTCCAATTCAAATTGTTGCTGAAAAAGCTTAAATAAGTTATAAAAAGTTATTGATTTTATAGTTCTGAAAAAAAAAAAAAAATTAAATAAATGATGAAGTTTTCAAAAATAGAAAAATACTAAAACTAATAGTAGAACAATTTGGATATTTTGAAAAATAATGTATTGACCAACTTTAATTCTGATTATGCACTCTCTGCTTGGATATTAGAGTTAAAGTAGTTTACGGTCTAAATATGATTATCGAGTTTATTTCATATTAGCAATTTGTTAGAGTTTTAGCATACTGTAGACAACTTTAGTGTTTGAATAGCACTATTAAATTATTTTAGGTAAACTTACCGTTCAGTATAGTTTTGATCAACTAGCAATAACAGTCACAGGCATACGAACACAAAAAATTTCTTTTTTGGCAATTTTCAGAGGGAAAAAGAGAAGTGTGGTGTTTTTTTTTTAATTTTCAACAAGATCTAGTGTGGTGTTGGTATATCCCTTTCCAAAATGAATATTCCACATCGGTTTTGATTCACACTGGATATTAAAAGTAGTATTGGGCTTGCTATGTATTGTTTCTCTTGGTCATGCAAAACTCTTGGGCTGTATATTTAGCTCAAAGGTCATTGTTGTGGTGGTGTTATTGTGGATATTTTGATTTTGTGGTATTTTATTGTTGTGATGGTTCCCCTTTATGCCAATTGAGAAGGCACCAATAGTTTGCGTTTCTTTTAGTTACAAGAATGTTTATGGATTTACTCCAACGTGTTTGTATTAACTTTCTAAAAATAGATGCCACCACTATTTTACTAAACAAACAAATGAAAAATTAAAGAACCTCAAATGCCCCAGAAAAAGTAACTGGAAAAAATTAATCCGATATTATTTCAATTCTATATGGTTCGTGTAGCTACAATGACATCATAACGGTCCTCCCTTTGGGTTACAAAATCAAAAAAAAGTAAACAAAAACAGAATTTGTAATTCATGACAAATTACACAGTTACTTAGTAATTGAGGCTTCCATCATCATTATGCAGAGAATCACAAAACATAAGCTTTGTTTGCCTTTCTTTAAAAAAAGAAATAGTTATTAGTAGAGTAATGTACTCCACACCAAAACAAAATATCATGGCCACAATTCAACGAATTAAAAAATATATAAAGTGGTTAAGTTTTTCAACTTTCCTGATCAGCTTTTTTTTTGAATCATCAATTAATTGATACAAATCACAACTACAACTACAATCACAAACTAAACAAAAATGAAATTTTTCACTGCTGCCGCCACTGCTTTATTATTCTCCGCTCAAGCCTTAGCTGGTATCACCCAATACACTTTATCCATCGAAGCCGATGACGAAAGAGTTAATGGTAAGGGTATCACATTCAAACATGAAGGTGCTGGTATCAACTATGCCTTCGTCAGTGACAGTTCTGCCAAATTCAGCTATGATGATGAATCCAAACATTTGTTCTACCCAATTAACTCTCAAATTAGCTACAACCTTGGTACTGAGGGAGACATTGTTCAATTTTCAGTCACTACTCCATCTTCTGTTGAAATCGGTGATGATGGTGCTTTGAAATTTGAAGGTTCTGATGAGCTTTTCGCCGCTGTCAGTATTAATGATCCATACCACTATTCTGACAAAGACTTTGCTATTATTGTCAAAGGTAAGAACCATGCTATTCCAATCAAGCTTGTTGCTAAAAAAGCTTAGATGGTTTATTGAAATAGATTAACTGTATAGTTGCAAAAAAAATCAAACAAAGAATAAAACGTTCTGAAGATGAAAAAGAAAATAACACTAATTGTAGAACAGTTTGATCATTGTGAAGAATGACTTAAGAAAGAAGACCAGTCTTTATCTGTTGATGTATACTCTGTTTAATCGAACGACTTGGAGTTGCTTACACTCTAGATGCCATCATGAAGTTTAGAAATTATATGTAATTGCTAAGAATATTAGTATAACGAAGAGAAATCTGGTAATATATGAATCAAAACAAGTTTTACAACTCCTAAATTTCAGTAGCTGAACCTACTGTCCTGCTTACTTCTACACAAATATCAAGACCAATAAAAGCCACCCTTTCAATTTGATCACACAAACTCGTTTCATTCAGCAATTCCAAAGAGAAAAAGAAATGTGTGGTGTTAATTCAATAATAGGCTTGTCACAACAATTTTTGTTTTTCAAGGACGGTCTAAAACAGTGTTACATTTATTACGTATTGTTTCTCCTAGTCATGCAAATCCTTGGGGGTTCTATATTTAATTCAAAAAGTTATTCTGATGTTATTTGGAAGGTTTGATTTTGTGGTATTTTATTTCTGTGGCTCTTCTATACGTCAATTGAGAAAGATCCCATTGTTTGTGCTTGCAAGTTTTAAGAATGTTAGTAAGTTTACTCGCACAACGCCCTTGCTAATTACTTCTAAAAATAGATGCCAACACTGTTGTTACTAAACAATTGAATAATCAAAAAAATCAGATGCACAAAGTAAACAAAAGAAAAAAAAAAAGAAATAATTAATGCAACGCTATTGCAGTTTACATACAATTCGCATAATTGCAATGACGTCATAACGGTCCCTCCACCGGATTTGTAATTAATGACATATTATTATATAATCAATTGCGCTTTGAAGGCTTCCATCGTCATGCAAAGAACCACAAACAAAGAGGGCTTTGTTTGTTTGTTTGTTTGTTTCTACCAACTATTAATAGAATAATATTACTCCACAACAAATGGAATATCGGGACTAAGATTCATCGAGTTCAAAAGTATATAAAGGGGTCAAGATCTTCATCTTTCCTGGTCAAATTTTTTTCTTCTAAATCATCAATCAATTGATACAAATCACAACCACAACTATAACTATAACTACAAATACAATTACAAAAATGAGATTCTTTACTGCTGCTACTACCGCCTTATTATTTTCTGCTCAAGCCTTAGCTGGTATCACTCAATACACTTTATCCATTGAAGCCGATGACGAAAGAGTCAATGGTAAAGGTATCACATTCAAACATGAAGGTGCTGGTATCAACTATGCTTTTGTTAGTGATAGTTCTGCCAAATTTAACTACGACGATGAATCCAAACTTTTCTACTATCCAATCAGTCCACAACTTAACTACAACCTTGGTACCGCTGGTGACATTGTCCAATTTTCCGTCACTCCTCCATCTTCTGTTGAAATCGGTGATGATGGTGCTTTGAAATTTGAAGGTTCTGATGAGCTTTTCGCCGCTGTCAGTATTAATGATCCATACCACTATTCTGACAAGGACTTTGCTGTTATTGTTAAAGGTAAAAACCATGCTATTCCAATCAAACTTGTGGCTAAAAAAGCTTAATCTTAGTTAGGAGTATATTATATATTAATGAAAATTGAATGAAGATATTATTATGTGAAATTTGTTACTAAATTGTAGAGTCGAAAGAAAAAAAAAACATATGAGCAGAATTGATGTTGTTTGAAATAAAGCAACAGGTTAAATACTGGCTAACAATACCTGTTAGTTACAAATCTCTATAATTTTACATAAACTTCTAAATAAAGGGCTCTTAAATCGATACCTGTATTCTTATTGTCGAAAAGATCAGCCAGTGATTTTATAGTAAGATTTTATTACCAACCCCTTCTTTAGATTTTATTACAGGGTCAATAATAATAGACTTGTTAAACCAATTTAATCTAATTATACTTATAATTTAAAAATAGCTACGTACTTTGAATAACCTTTCATTAAACTATAAGATAGAGTTCTGTGCCTTCAAGCGGAAAGATAAGTCGCGTGCTTGCCCCGCCGCCCACCTCCACCTCCACCTTCACCTCCCCCTCCTC
>OKKB01000367.1_pt1 | contig 12169 bp, 8 predicted proteins | sample 1613931 | NCBI WGS metagenome assembly OKKB01 (sample SAMN04436893, study PRJEB24849) | human gut metagenome | biome: human gut; feature: NICU; material: stool | host: Homo sapiens | place: USA: Saint Louis, MO | collected 2012-02-08
CTGTGCACAATATAACCTTATTAGGCTTTCCACACTAATCAAGAATTAGCATTAGCTATATTACAACAATTACATAATAGTAACAAAAAAAAGTTACCAAAAAAAAGATGCAGCTTCTGTGGCTCGAACACAGTACCTCCAGATTTCAGGTTTGAAATTCTTCAGTCTGACGCTCTCCCAGATGAGCTAAAGCTGCAAATTCATAAAGTCGTAAACATTTGCCTTTTTTACTATCCTTTTTATTTCTTTGAAGATTTTGTCTATTAGTTTTACTGAATGGTTTATTAATGGTTACCATTTATCGTTTATTATAAGTTGAATGTATCCATGTAAGAAAATCTTGCTTTGAAAATGATCCGTTTGGAATGTGATTCTGATTTTATGTATACAATTCTTTTTTGTTCTTTTTTCGAGGAACATTCCGGTCAAAATTATTTCAGCAATACAATTTCCTCTTTTCCAGTCAGGCCATTTAATAAAATTACAATATTAAATTGAATATAACCTCACATTTTGGAAAGATTATGACCTTATGTAAAGTGTATACACAAACGGACAGGGGGCTATACGACTAGCAAATACATCATTATTAGAGTTTCAACAACTTAATGTTACCCTGTCAGTGAAAACTATTCAGCATATGGCACAAACCAACTTTCTTCAAAACACTAATAAATATGTAGTTAGTTGCAGGTATTTTTATTGCAAAATTAATACTGTAATTAAATATACAAATACAATATTTTATCCAGCATTTCAAGAATCAGTCAAAATTAATAGTTTATACATTTTGCACGATATAAAGACCTAAAAAAATTATCCTGCCGACAACTGGTTGAGTAGTGTAGCGGCCTATCACGTTTCGTTTACATTTCCAGCAATGGATGTAAGTCCCGAAAAGGTCCCGAGTTCGATCCTCGGCTCGATCATGTTGCTTTATTTTTTTGCCATTGCCATTTTTTTTCCTCTTTTTTCAATTACGACTAACCCTAACACACATAAACATAATCTTCAATTTCTCTGAATTATAAATACATTCCTATAAAATAAATAAGTTACAATTTAGAAGCATTGACGAATTCTGTACCTTGAGTGATTGAGCCTTTCAACCCTTTCAATGCAACTTCAACCAACTTTTTCTCTTCTTTAGTTACAGTTAATTCCTCAAAAGGATTTACAAATGATCTGATCTCACCTTGTGACAACACGACTGGAACTGAAAAGAAATCAACTCCATCAACATATTTTGCTGAAAATTCTTTACCACCTGAGACTCCTGGTAAATAAATATACGATGAGTCTGGAATTCTGCCAGCAGGAGTAGCACCACCAGTTAGTGAGCTAATCACATAATCGGCAAACCTATAACCAGCATAGGCCATAGACAAAGTGGCAGAACCTGCACCATTCTTAGCTTTAACAACTTCATCACCACCAAATTGAACTCTATGCACAAAGTTTTTGTAATCAGAGTCACTCAATACACCAACACCAGCATCATAATTGATCAATGGCACAATAGTATCTCCAGAATGACCACCAATAACTGAAATTTTACCCTTCAATTTGGTTGGATCGGTATTGGTCAACTCGCCCAAAAAGGTTTCTGCTCTGACACTATCCAAAGTAGTGACACCAAATAATTTACGTGGATTGAAAACACCCAATTTCTTCAACACTTCAGCTGCAATTGGCACAGTGGCGTTGACCGGATTCGAGATTATCAAAATAGCAGCTGTTGGAGCAACTCTAGCAATGTTAGCAACCAAGTCTCTAATAATGGAAGCATTAATGTTAAACAAATCTGCTCTAGTCATACCTGGTTTTCTTGGGACACCAGCGGGAATAATAACTAAATCAGTTCCTTGCAAAGCTTCAGTAATTGCAGTTTTATCTTCCTTGTTTGCTGGCTGATGACCAGTAACGACAGCTGGAGTATTAATGTGAGATAAATCTGCAGCCACACCCTTGGCATTTACAATATCAAATAACGCCAATTCATCAACATTTGGATTTAATTTTAAAAGCAAGGATAATGGTTGACCAATACCCCCAGCAGCACCTGCAACAGTAACTTTGACCATTTTTTTTTTTATTGAATATAAATTTAAAGTAGAATTAATAGAAAAATAAAATATAAAAAAGAATAAAATAGTTCAACATAAATAATCTTGTTCGATCAAAACATAAGGAGGTGAGTTTAAGTGGGGTTTCATTTTTTTTTACCTGTGAAAATTATCAATTCCATTATCCGAGGCATCACGTGTCGACTACTATATGCAGGCTGCCAAATTAGAAAGACAGGGGAGACGGAAAACTCGATCAATAGACAATCCCGACTACCACAACGACGACGACGCGGAGAAATTGGCACGAAGCCAGGAGACAAAAGAGCAACAGAAAAAAAAAAACACAACAACAACAACAACAACAAAAAAACTTTTACTCCGTGAGTTAAATCAATTAATTGCTTAACATTTTGCTTGGAATCACTAGTACAATCATGATTCTTGCATCTTTATTAACATTTGCTACCGCCGCGTTAGCTTTTGATTGTTCTGACAAAGAACTTGAACGTTATAATTTTGAAAGTATCAAGGGGGTCCATTCCTATACCACTCTTAAAAATACGCCACCTTCGCAAACAAACATCACTTGGAATGTCGGAATATGCCAGCCTATTTCTGCTATCAAAGACTGCCCAGCAAACTCGGATATATGTGGTGTAACAAGCATTTTGCGTAAAGATGAAAAACCTGTTGTGTCTGAAGTAGTTTCATTCAAGTCTGATTTGCAAAAAGCTTATGAGTCATCTGACAACGGTATCAAAGTCATATACAAGGGTGCTAATTGGGGAGATGTTCTTGTGAATGCCGAATTGAACTTTCAGTGTGATAAGGACTCTCAAAATAACGAATTTACTTTGGATCAATGGGATGGAACTAATTTGAAACTTTCGATGAAGACCAAAGCCGCCTGTATCACTAGTAAAGAAGACAAGAAGAAAGAAAAACACGACAATGGTGAATCTTGGGGATGGTTCACTTGGATATTTATCTTTTTGGTGTTGTTTTTAAGCATTTACATAATTGGTGGTGCTTGGTTTCAATACAATAAAGGGAACGCTATAGATTTCCAGAGTGCCTTGAAAGAAGTTGTCGAGAACTTTATCGAATTGCTAAAGGGATTACCCAGCTTTGGCAAAGAAATAATTGAAAAATTTACTGGACGTAGTAATAGAGGTGAATATAGTGCTGTATAGGCAAACTCATGTATTAATTAGTATTCTTTTTTTTATATTTGAAGACATACTTCTTGACTTCTGTAATTACGATGAGAGAACAGACAAGTATATGTATAAAACAGTCCAGTACAATAGATGTGTCTTGCCAAACTTGATATTACTTTATCTTTGATTGCTAATTTACCAAACCCCCCAACCCCACTGCCCCTCATTCATTAAAAATCAATACTTCGAGGTAACTTGTTGCTTATCAGTGTAAAAAGCCACACAGAAAACGCGCCTAATCTTTTGTCACTTGCACGAGCAGCATCATCATCATCATCGACATTCTTTGGAACCACAAGAAAAAAAAAACACCAAGAAGGTTAGATCCAAACTTGAGCGAATAAGCGGAAAAATAAAGAAAAAAATAGCGAAATTCTCATACATCACTTAAACAACCCAAAAAGCCAAGATCCAATCATTTCATCATCAACATTATCGCCAATGAGTACCGTAGCAGAACGAATTGCTTCCTTAAAGCCAGATGAAAAATTTGTTTCATTCGAGTTTTTCCCACCAAAAACAGATTCTGGATTCAGAAACTTGTTGGCAAGATTAAATCGTATGCTGGCCTTCAACCCTTTATTCGTTACCGTGACATGGGGAGCAGGTGGATCAACAAGTGAAAAATCTTTAGATCTAGCAGCCACATGCCAAAATGAAATAGGAATAACCACAGTTTTACATTTAACTTGTACCAACACCAACAAGGAGGTTATTGATCAAGCGTTGTCGAAAGCCAAGGCTGCGGGTGTAAGAAACATTTTGGCCCTAAGAGGAGACCCGCCACGAACTGAAGAATACTGGACACCTAATTGTGATTTCAATGGGGCTGTTGACTTGGTCAAATATATCAGAGAAAAGTACGGCGACTACTTTTGTATTGGGGTGGCTGCTTATCCGGAAGGGCATGTGGACGGTTCTGATACCTCAAGCCAGAATCCACAAAGAGACATCCCGTTTTTAGTGGAAAAAGTCAAAGCGGGGGCCGATTTTATAATCACACAGTTGTTTTTTGATGTTGAAAAATTTATTGCTTTTGACAAATTATTAAAAGAACATGACGAATTGAAAGGTATTCCACTAATCCCAGGTTTGATGCCTATAACTACATATAAAGTGTTCAACAGAGCCGCAAAATTATCTCATGCTTCTATTCCAAAAGAGATTTTGAAGCAAGTTGACCAAGTTTGTCATGATGATAATGCCGTGAAAGCACTTGGTGTAGATATTTTGAGTGAAATGATTGATCAAATAGATAAACTGACTACCATCAAAGGATATCATTTTTATACTTTAAATTTAGAAAAAGCCGTTGCTTCTATTTTAGATAAATCTGATGTTTTGCGACAGGTTTTGGAGGGCCCCTCTTATGCAACGAGATTTGAAGATGCTGTTGCATCCGATTCTGATGACGAAGATGAGCCAGAAAAAGCATCAGAAAGAGATATTACATTAACCAAGACAATCAAACCACGCAGGGTCTCTTCCATAAATGACAATGAGCTTACATCTAGCAAGGCTCTAGTTGGTAAGGCATTGTTAAATGATAAAAAAGTCCTTGTTGATATTAGTACAGGAAAGGGAGCACTTGGTAAAGATGCAATTTGGGATGACTTTCCAAATGGTAGATTTGGTGACTCAAATTCCCCTGCATATGGTGAAATTGATGGGTATGGTCCTACTTTGAAAATTCATACTCCAGCAGAAGCATCGACGAAATGGGGTACACCTGAATCAATAGCTGATTTGACCCAAGTATTTATTAATTATTTATCGGGGAAAGTAGATGTTGTCCCATGGGCCGACTCTTCGTTGTCACCAGAAACTGCTTTGATACAAGAGGAGCTATTTCAATTGAATGAAAAAGGATGGTTCTCTGTTGCATCACAACCAGCTGTTAATGGATGCAAATCAACGGATAATATTTTTGGTTGGGGACCACGTAATGGAATCATATATCAGAAATCATTCATTGAATTATTCATGCCCAAGGAGGATTGGAAGAAATTATTGTTGAAAATAGAGTTGGATAAAACAGTGACTTATTACGTAGGGAATAAGGATGGTGAAATAAAGTCCAATTTGCCAATAGGACCTAATGTTAAGTTGTCAAAGAATGCAGTCACATGGGGTGTCTTCCCGCTGAAAGAAGTGGTGCAGCCAACAGTAATTGATTATGAATCATTTAAAGCTTGGAACGAGGAAGCGTTTTTGTTGTGGCTCGAATGGGCCAGATGCTACAAGAAAAATTCCAAGTCGTTTGAATTGTTGAATTCGATTTATGAAAACTACGTATTGGTCAGCATGATTCATCATGATTTCATAAATGAAAACGCGTTATGGGACCTATTACTTGACGAATAGCAATTAGTTGCTAAAATTTAGAGCTGGAGTAACTCAATTTGTTTTTTAATTACACCATCATTTAATATAGATACATAGCTTGCATCGTCCGCATGAATGCCATGGTATTCACAATTCTTATTCGTGAGTAGTAGTACCCCATTGTAAATCAGTGCTCCCTTTAGAACAGTTAATCTACCTCCAAGTTTTATCGGTAGAGGAGTGCCTGTATTCTCTGTACGTAAAAACCGCAATGGTTCATTTTCATAAGCTTGAGTAATTTTTTTGGTTGAAACGTCCTCCAAATATAATTTGTAAGTATCTTGAGTATTAGCCCTGCTAGGTCTTCCACTTTCATCATTATCTTCATCATCATTGTTGAGGTTGACCTCAGTAATAATTTTTCTGTTTAGTCTATCAACTGAGGATTTGTTCGGATTATCCAACTGTTTCCATTCTTCAAGCTGATTAAGCCTGGATTTCGATATATTCTCTATGCTTATGACGAGAAACTTTGTTGATCGGTCTAATTTAAGCTCCTCCATAACTCATCTGACTTAATAACAATATATATATATATTATGTCAAGTTTTGCTTTATGAAAAAGAAACAGAACTTTGAGGAACGAAGAAAACCTCAAAGAAAAAACAAAAGAAGCAAAAGAAGCAAAAGAAAGACGAGACACGGAAAAATTGCTTGTTAACTTTGAATTTACACTATCAGACCACCACTATACCATTCACATCATGTCTTTGTTTGTACATGATGACGAAGAGAATGACAAATCAACAATTCCACTTAATTTTAGTGAGCCAGATATAGTCCCAGTATACCCTGAGAAAGCAATAAACTGTATTTTACCTTTAAAATATCAGCAAGAAATTGTGGAGGATACATTAACTAAAGATGGGTTATTAATAATGGGCTGCGGTTTAGGTTGGGACATTATAACAGCAAATTTACTATATGCATTGAGTACTCCCTTTGTTGATTCAAGAACCAAGAAGAAAAAACGGGGGTTGATATTTGTACTTAATGCTCAAGATGATGAGTTAATTAGATTACAAGAAGAAATGAATGATCTCAATTGGGAAGATGAATCTCAACATGAAAGATTAGTTATTATAAATGGAGACTCTCAACCATTAAGAAGAAAAAAATTATACGCAGAAGGTGGAGTTATTGCCATTTCTTCCAGAGTATTGGTTGTCGATCTTCTTTCACTTATAGTGAGTGCAAATGACATAACTGGACTTTTCGTATTTCACGCGGAAAGAATAAAAGAGACATCAAACGACGCGTTTATCATTAATTTGTATCGGGATAATAATAATTGGGGATTCATTAAGGCTTTTTCTGATGATCCAGAATCCTTTAGTGGGTTTACCCCGTTAGCTACCAAGTTGAAGCTTTTACGATTGTCAAATGTTTTTTTGTGGCCCAGGTTTCATGTTACCATTTCACAGTCTTTCAACATAAAAAATAAAAAAGATATTCTGCGTAAACTGGTTACCGAAATAAGTGTCAAACTCACTCACAATATGAACAAGATTCAGTCAGCCATACTTACATGTATTCAGTCGTGTTTAGGGGAGTTGAAGCGACATAATCCAACACTAGCAACTGAGTACTGGGATATAGAAAATGTACATGATCGTGACTTTGTTGGACGCATTCGCGGATCCATGAATTCTAGCTGGCACAGGGTTTCGGTTACTTCAAAAAATATCGTGTCAGATCTATCCACCCTAACAAATATGTTGGTGGGCTTGATAAATCTTGATTGTATTGGATTTTATCAAAATGTACAAAGAATTGTGAGTGAGAGTCAGAAAGTCCAAGCTGGGAGTAAATACCGTTCACAAAGCCCTTGGTTAAATTTAGATGAGGCAGTTACAGTCATCAGCTGTGCCAAAGAAAGAGCATTTGGCAAAAGAGATGGTAATTACATGTTTGAGGAACTACCAAAATGGAATGAGTTGGGAAAATTAGTCCATAACATATTGCAAGAAAAAAGGACCAGTAATTTGAAAAATCAAGGTCCGATACTAGTAGTTTGCTCCAGTAAATGGGTAGCCCGTGATTTGACAAGACTTTTGGAAACTATGCAAGAGGAAAAAATAGGAGACAAGAGAGTATTTAGCTGTCGTCGTTTCATGAAGGATCAATTGCGAGAGTATGCACATTGGAGAAAAGAGATTAATCCGGTTGTGAGAAGAATTTGGGAAGAAATGGAGGCAGAGGAGCAAAAAGAAGACGAATCAGATATTGTCATAACTAAAACTTTCACAAGAAATGGCCAACCAGTCAGTAAAAGGAGAAGAACTAGAGGAGGAAGCGTTGCTGCTCGAGTTAATCAGTTGCGGGCTCCAGAAAATTTTGAAGCAGTTGATATTGACCAAGAAATGCTTTTAGAATTGAACGAAGATGAACCGATAGATCAAGAAAGTGATTCCTTAGAATTTGAAAAGACCCAAGAAGAGAATCAAGAGGTATTGGATTTGATAAACGAAACTGAACAATTTCAACATGATTTTGACTTTGTGCACATAGACAAGGAGGAGCAAATAATAGTACAAGCATATAATGACAAATTTAATGCATCGATTTTACAAGAATTACATCCATCTCATATTATAATGTATGAGCAGAATTTGCCATTTATAAGGCGAGTTGAGGTGTACCAGGCTATCAATTATGAAAACCCTGCTCATGCTTATTTTATGTATTATGGTGATTCTGTAGAGGAACAGAAATATTTACTTCGAGTTAAACGAGAAAAGGAAGCATTCACAAAACTTATTAAAGAAAAAGCTACTTTGGGAAAACATTTCGAGACAAAAGATGATAATGCAAAATTCCAAATTAACAGAAATAATATTGTCAACACCAGAATAGCCGGAGGCTCTAAATTCAAAACCGAAACCGATGAATCAAATGTGATTGTTGATGCTAGAGAGTTTGGCTCGTCAACGCCAAATTTGCTTTATCGAATTGGTATTAATGTGATTCCATGTATGCTTACAATTGGTGATTACATTCTCTCACCCAAGATGTGTGTTGAAAGAAAATCTATTTCCGATTTAGTACAAAGTTTTTCCAGTGGTAGATTGTTTCAACAGTGCAAGCAGATGTTCAGACATTATGAATTGCCGGTTTTATTGATCGAATTTGATGGTACACAATCATTTTCATTGCAGCCATTTTCAGCTGTTAAATATGTACGAAGTACAAGAGATGAGCCAGTTGAAAGTGAAATCGAATTGAATGAACAATCAAATATCCAATCAAAAATACTTCTGTTGCTATATGCATTCCCGAAACTTAAGATCATTTGGTCATCGTCACCATATGAGACTGCACAAATTTTTCTTGAATTAAAAGCTAACCAAGAAGAGCCTGATGTGGGAACCGCCCTTGACAAAGGGGCTAATAGAACCATTGAAACCGGTGATGGAAATCCACCAATGTATAATGACGACGCCATTGACTTTATTCAGAATATACCTGGAATCAATGCAGTTAATTACCACATTTTGATTCAACAGGTTAAGAATATTGAAGAATTGGTATCTTTATCCAAAGATAAGTTTATATCGATATTAGGTGATGAGAATGGCAAGAAAGCATATAATTTTTTGAATAGGAAAATTAAATAGCTGTGACAAGGGAGAAGGAAGGGGCTCACTATTACTGCTGATTTTATTGTGTGTCTATTTCGTTTCACAGCCATCTTCTTGTTTTTTTTTTTTTGGTTGCTTTACGCATTGTTTTGTTTACCTTTAGGCTCAAAATAGTTAATATATATTGCACCAATTTCAAGAGAGATAATAAGTAGTATAAGGAACATGAACGAAATACAGTATCATCGACATTACTTTTTGTTTCTGTTTATTTTTTATATTCTGTATGTTCTTTTTAAGATTTTCTTTTTCTTTTTAGAATAATCCATTGGTCAATTTAGTCAATTTCTTTTTTATTTTATTATTTTTTTTTTTAATCAATGTTCAGACATCATCGAGATGTTAGCAGTCATCTTAATCGTCAACATGATTTCAAAGATGATTATTACAAAATTCAAAGATTGATAAATGATAAAGTTCACTTGAGTTTGAAATTTGAACAATTGAAATCTCCAGAAATTCATTCTACTTTAATGAAACCAATAACTGACGAGATATTACGAATATCTGAGCTATCATCGTCTCCACTAGCAGCATATTTGCAACATGACACTCAACCAGAAATAATAGGATCGTCATCATTAGCAGTAACAGAAAGAAGAGACTCACGATTAGGGAGATCTACATATACAACTTTAGATGCAGTTTCAAGAGAAACAATCGAAGGGCCAAGACAGAAAGTCTCAAATAATGTCATTTTCATATTGTTATTACTACGATATGAATACTTGATTCAACTGGAAAACAACCTAGTCTGTTTTGATTTACTTATTACTAAAGCTACCGTTTGTGAGCTATTGTCCATCAGAATGCTAAGAGAATACAAATCTTTGAATCGAGTTAACATGTTATTTATCAAACCATTATATGAAGTAGACCAGCAGTATAATTTCAACACCCTTGAACTTAGTGTATTATGCAACGCTAAGAAATTTCTTTCACAACCAATCATAGTTAGAATATTAGAAAGGTTTTATAATGGTGAGCTTATAAATAACGAGAGTAGTCATATGACAGGTTCTGGAATGAGTTATACTGACGATGAAAAAGGGTTACTTGAAGCTGACTGTGTTACAGATTACCAATTTGGAAGAATATCATATAAACAAATAATTAAACGGGCAAACACCGTGCCAAAATATCAATCCATAGTGATAAATTTCAAATTGATAATGCTACTGATCTTTTACTTTCTGTTGATCTTTGGCAACCCTATGGGAATTGGGACTTTATTTTGGATTATTGGTTTAAGTTTTAATATTGAATTAATTACAAAATTGTACAATATAGAATGGCAATTTGTGAGAACTATAATTTGGAATTATATTGATTTTTGCTTGATTTTCTTAATCGATTTATCATTTGCTTTAAAAATTGCCAATACTCCCTATTTTTCTGACGTTTTCAGTTTGATTGGCATTATATTATTTCCTCGAATACTTTCAATTTTTAATAATTACAAATTTTTTAATTTGATTGTATTATCCTTCAATAAAATGATCTGGAACTTGGTTGGATTGATCTTTTTCTTTTTCACATTGATCAGTGGATTTTATTTCAGTTTTTTAACCTTAAGTATTAACCAAGCCAAAGGTGAAATATTATTTGATATGGTCAAAATATTTTTTGGATTCACTCCCTCAGTATGGAATAATTGGGAAAATTACAACTTGTTGGGAAAATTTACTCTAATGGGTTATTTGTTTTTAATTCAGTTTATTGTCGGTACGATACTAGCAATTTGTTTGAGTGGTGTATTTGCAAAGGTAAGAGATAGCAATCAGGAAGAATTCAACTATTTTAAAACAACCAATTTGATACTATATTTCAAAATGGCAAGGTTGAATAATCTGAATAATTGGACTAACAGTTTCTTGCATATTTTTAAAATACCCATTATAGTTATCCTTTTTGGATATGAGCTAATAAAATCTAAAAGTTTCCACAAACAAATTTCGTCAGAATTGAAGAATTTCACTTTTTTGAAACAAGATGAAGATAATATACAGGGGACTGGGCATGAGGTTGATGGCGAAAGTAATATAATGGGACGAAGCACTAAAAGAAGATTGAGCCGTCGTTATAACAAATATCAATCGTTGAGTACATTAAATGGGGGCAATATACGCACAGCCTCGACAGACTCCTTTTTCATTAATGAATTACTAAACAAGAGATATGGCGGGAAAATAGAAAAGGTACGAACAAATACCAGCGAAAGAGTAATATCAAGAAAATTTCTTCAACAACCATTTGCTGTACCAAGACAACCACAACCACAGGCACAACACCAACAGCCATTGCAAAATATTCAAACCCTGAGGCAACAGTCACCACCATCAATTATATCCTCATCTCCACATTCTAGCAGCCACAACAACAATAATAATTTTGGTACAGTCACCGACAATATTTTGACAAGATTGAACAATCTTGAGAATAACATTGCAAAACGTACATTAATGTCTACAAGTGTAGATGATAACAAATCAGTTATGATGTACAATATTAATGAAATAGAGAATAATGATAGTAATGAAGAAATCCTGATCAATTCGCAAGAAATGGATAGCCCAGAAGATGAGTTCGAATCCAGCAAAGATAACACAATGGAGGATATTGACCAGTATGATAGTGACGAAACTTTTTGAAAGTATTTTCATTGGACTATTACCTGCTTTATGTCTATCTTGTTCAGTTGCTTAGTATGTTAATATAAAATCATTTAGGTAAGTGTACCTTTCACTGAAGATTTATAGGTGATTGAGATTGTCAAATTTCTATCTTAAAGGAGCAAATTGTAACTAGATATATGGACTGAGGAGTACCGACCTAGGATATGAAATAGAAAAAA
>OKKB01000368.1_pt1 | contig 11982 bp, 5 predicted proteins | sample 1613931 | NCBI WGS metagenome assembly OKKB01 (sample SAMN04436893, study PRJEB24849) | human gut metagenome | biome: human gut; feature: NICU; material: stool | host: Homo sapiens | place: USA: Saint Louis, MO | collected 2012-02-08
AAATAAATTCTCTACTTATGATAATACACCTTTAGTACTTGGAATATCATTTTTGCCAGTTTTAGAAATAGCTTCTTTAATAGCAATGGCCAATGCTTTAAAAGCACTTTCAGCTCGATGATGATCATTAAAACCTCTTAAACAATCAACATGAATAGTAATACCAGCAGCACCAGCAAAACTTTCTAAAACATGAGGGATCATTTCCGTTGACAAATCACCAATTTTTTCTCTTTTCAATCCTAATTCAATAACAGCAAATGGTCTATTTGATAAATCAACAACAGCTCTACTCAATGCTTCATCTAAAGGAGCAAATCCATGACCAAATCTTTTAACTCCTTTAATCTGTCCTAACGCTTGTTTAAAAGCCATTCCTAAACTTATACCCACATCTTCAGCAGTATGATGATCATCAATATGTAAATCTCCAATACATTCAACAATTAATGACCAACCGGAATGTTTAGCCAAGGCATGGATCATATGATCAAGAAATCCTATACCGGTTTGAACATTTATATATTGTGAACCAGATACTTGTTTAGCATGATGTTCATCAATTATTATTGATTGATTGGGGAATATTGATTCTTTTAATTCAAGTTTACCACCATCTAAATTAAGGGCAATTTGAATCTTGGTTTCATTGGTTATTCTATTGATTAAAGCTTCTCGTGACATATCAGTGGGGGCGGGGAGGATATCCTATAAGTTATGTAATGAATAATAAATTGAAAATTATTGATTGAAACAGAGAAGAACTAAACAGAGAAAGAGAATAAGGATGAGGATGAAAAATTGGTTGATTGAATTGAGTCACAGAGACACACACACAGAAAGATCTAATAGTAAAAAAACGCCTGCTTACATAATCACACTAATTATTGGTTATAAACTGAGTGAATGAGACAACACAAACAACAAACACCAAGAAGTTAAAGCACAAACGAGAAGAGAAAAAAACCCAAACCAAACCAGACCAAACCACATCAACCACATCAACCATCAACATTTTAATATCAATTAGCCTTTTTAATTTGTTGTTTAGATACTTACTTTTCCCCCTTTTTTAATTTAATTCAATTCAACTGGTTTCTTTTTTTCGGGGTTAGTTTTTCAAATGTATACATATATGGAATACTTACAGAAATGTTTTTATAAATCAACTAATTGGAATGAAGACAATATATATTCTAATATTACTGCCACATCTCAAGCTTTATTAGATTTCCCCATACCCAATGGATTTAAAATTGATTCTTCTTCGAAAACTACAGATTATCTGGCTTCATCATTCACATTATCTAATCATCATCAAATAAATGGATCATTAGCATATTTATATTCATCCATTCCATTAACTAATACCATGGGGACTAAAGATGTTTCATTACAAGATGCAATTGCTGGATTTCGAATAATTGAACCTCTGGTTGGGTTAAGATCTAAATTGAAAAACAATATTATGTCAAATCGAAGTTCTTTATTATATGGTAGAATGTATTTCCCTGGTTCAGCTCTTGAAGCAATGATAATCAAACGTCTTACGAAAAACAGTCAATTGTTAATTAAATGTGTTAATAATCCACATCTAGAAAAGAATGGAACCATGATTGTATATTTACAAAACAATACAGCAAAATATCTGAGAGAATTAATTTATTCTACTAATGAAGCATTAATTGGATTACGATGTTTATATAATCTTGGTGATGCCACATCACATAATTTTACCAATATCAACCCTGCTGTGATTCCCAAATTTGATAATTCTGTGGTATCGATAGGAACAGAAATATGGTATGCCGCAAGAACAATGAGTCCTGGATTATCAGCAGCATTAAGATATTCAACTCGATCAACATCAACGGGGAAACCTCTTACTATGACATTAGCTATAAATCCAATTGTTGGTCATGTTTCATCAACTTATACCGTTAAAACTTCAGTGGCATCTACTTTTTGTTCGAAATATGATTTCAATGTATTTTCTTATGCCAGTAATTTATCATTAGGATTTGAATTATACAGTTATGCCAATAAAAAGAAAAATTCATTTCCTAGTTTTGAACATCATGAAATCCATTCTTCTAGTGAAGAAAATAAATATCTTAAAAAACATCCAGAATTACAAAGACATCATAATCTTCATCATAATCTTCATCATCAGCGTGTTCCAATAAAATCTCATAAATATGAAGGTAATAGAACCATAATAAATCCAATACAAAACTTGGATAATGTATATCATATCAACCCTACATTGTTATCATCTAATGGTAGCACTTCTACTACCACCAATAATGAAAACACCAACACCAGCGAGACAGTGACAGCCGCATTTCAAAATTTGGTTAATGAAAGTGATTTCTCAAGTGTTTTTAAATTTTCAACTAGTCTAAATGATAAAGTAGTAAAGATTTTATGGGAAGGTAGATTAAAAGAATTTTTAGTTAGTACAGGAGTTAAATTATCTTTAAATCCAATTACAAATACTCCTGAATTCAACAAATTAGGTATATCTTTTTCATATGCTCTTTAAAAGAAGTAAGTTGCTAGATAGGTTAGTTAAATAATATAGAACCATACCTTTGATAGATAGATAGAGATGAAGATAGAGTAAGTGTAGCATTAAATATTACTAGACGACGCGCACGACCTTTGTTGGTGGTTCTGATTTGAAAATTTGAAAACGGGAAGAAAAAAAAAATTCTTTTTCAACAAATAAGAAACCTTTCAAAATTATATTCAAACCCATCAATACCACCCCCTTCCCCCCAAATCAACATGTCTGGAAGTAGTAGTGAACTATTTAATTTGGTGAAAAACTCCAGATTAGCACAAGTTGCTAAACCACTTCTGAACAATATTCGTGGGAATTCTAAAACCCCTACTCATCAAGTAATTTTCACTCCTAAATCGAGTGCTTTAAGATCTGATTATGGGTTAAAATCAACATTACCAAATAAAATTGGATCATCACATATATCATTTAATGATATTGATAATCGTCAAAGTATGCCTGATGTTGAAAAAAATTCGGGATTTCATTATAAACAATTGATGTTTCAAGAATTGGGATTATGTATTAAAACTCATTTCACTAATAAAAACCCATTATTTTATCATGAAAATAATAAATCTAATAAACCAATGAAAGATGGAAGTTTAACAAATACATTGAATTTACCAACTAAAGTTCAAATTCTGGAAATTAATAAAATTTTAAAGAAAAATCCTCAAATTTATAAAGAATTTCGTCAATATTTAATTGAAAATCATCCTAATATTTTATTATCATCCTCCTCCTCCTCCTCATCATCATCATCAACAACCACCACCACCACAAATTCTTCACAACTGGAAATCATTGACGCATTGAAAAAATTTTTATCAACTTCATCAAAAATTTCCAAAAAGAAAGTTAATTTATTCACTACTCATAAAATTGATCCTAAATTTCAACAAAATCAAATTCAAGGAACTGGAGGATTTTCTTATAATCAAAAAGGTCGATTAAGAAACACTCCTAATGGGATTAAATATGGTACTGTACTTCCAGGAAGAATCATTGCTAATAAAGAAGCAGCAATCATGGGGTTTGTTGCTAGTGTTACTGATCGTTCAATCACTTTACAATCAAATTATGCTAAAAATGCTCCAGGTAAACATCATCGTCAATTCACCGTTCCATTTAAAATTAATGAAGCTGAACTTGGTGAAGATGGTTCAATTAGATTTTTTGCTGAAGGTATCAAAACTGGGAAATGGATGAAAGCTAATGATAATAGATATGTTCCTACAAAGACTAATTTTGCTAGTTCTTCAGAAAGAAATAAAGCTGATGGTAAAAGTTTGGAAAGTTTATTAAATTTAATTCTTCCAACCAAATAAGAATAGAAATAATAAAAGAAATTAATCAATCAATCTCTTGTATATAATACATAAATTTTTTTTTCTTCTAATATATTACAATTGTACAATATATATACATACATATTCTGCTATTTACTATTATGTTGAGGAGTTTTCTTTAATGGGTTCTGGAGTTTGTTCAATTTGATCACTGATTAAAGAATCCACAGTATCAGTAGCAACAGGTGCTTCTTTAACATCTTCATTTTGTGGTTGAGATTCATCATTGTCATGATCTTTCAGTACAAGTTCATTCGACTCATCTCTTACTTTACGGTCATTTTCACTTTTATTACTTTCATTTTGTTCACCATTATCTTCTAAAGATTCCACTTTTATTTTCTTACTATTATTATTATTATTATTTTCACCTAAATCATCATCACCTTGTTCATTACCAGTTTTAGATTCTTCTTTAATCTTTCTCTTTTTAGGGTATTTTTTCGGTTCTGGTGGAGTTTCATGTTGGATAGTTGGAATACCCGTCATTTTCTTTTCTTCTTGATTAAGCAGAACTCGAATATTTTCTGCCAATTCTTCATCTAATTTCCCATCTACTTGATACCATAAATAAAATGATGAAGTTCTAGTTCCAACTTCAAGTATATGTTTCATTTTTGTTTGAACTTCCTTTATAGGATTCACACTATTCATAAATATTGGAACTAATTTTGATGGTATTCCATGTATGGTGAATGATAATGTTGTGAATCTATATTCTGGTTCTACTGGAGGTTCTAATGGTTTAGGGGTAGTGGGTTTCTTTGGAGGTGGGACTCTACGTTTCTTTTTACCACGTCTAGGTGGTGCTCTTCTCTTGGCAGGAACAATTTCTTCAATTTCTTCAATTTCTTCAGTTTCTTCAATTTCTTCAATTTCTTCAATTTCTTGTTTGATTTCTTCTGGTTCTTCTGTGGCTTGTACATCATCAGAAATTTCAATCACTTCAATTTCAGATTTTACAGTATTAGTTGTGTTGTCTCCCATTTCAACATCTTTTGATTGTCCTTCTTGTACTTCATCAAGGGATTGGACCAGTTTCAGCTCATCACCTTCTTTATTCTTCTCATTTGACTTTTCCTTCTCTAGTTGTTCTTTATTCTTTCTTTCTTCCTCTTTTTCTTTTTGTCTCTTTTTCTCTTCTTCTTCAGCTTTTTTATTACTATATTCTTCCAATTTCTTTTCATATTCATCAACTTCCTTTTGATTATGTATCCAAATAAAACTCATCAATATATCTCTATTATCAGAATTATTCCCATTTTCAGCATTAATCATAGTACCAGCAGGAAGAACTTCACATATTGCATCTTTAGGTAATAAAAATCTTACATTTGGATTTTCAACAAATTCAAACAATAATGTAGCATCTTCCAAGTATCGTTCTTGAAATGCTGTCAATTTTTGATCATCTGGTATTTCTGCTTTAGAGTGTTTTGATTGTTTTGGTGGTTTCTCCTTTTTCACTTTTGGAGGTTTTTCAAAGGATTTCTTTTTCTCTTTTGACGGTAAATCTTTCAAGTCTTTATCCAGTTTAGTTTCTGGTGGTATCTCTTTTTCATTTGTGTCTTCTTTTTTAACATCTATTTCAACTTTCTTTCCCTTTGTTGAATCTTCGTTTGCTTGTGTTTTATCTTCGTCTTTCTTCTTCAGAGTTTCTTCATCTTTCTTCGATTCTTCATCTTTCTTCGATTCTTCATTACTTTTTGTGGACTCTTCACTCTTGTCTTTCTTTGGTTCTTCAGCTTTGTTTTTTTCTGACTCTTCATTCTTTTCTATCTTCAGCTTATCTGTTTCCTTCTCTTCTTTGCCATCTATTTCTACTTTATCTTTCTTTAATTCTTGACTGTTCTTTTTCGTTTGTTCCTCTTTGTCTTTAATCTCCTCCTTCTCCTTTGGTTTGGATTCTTTCTCATTAGTTTCAACTTTATCCTTCAATCCCGGTTTCTCATTCTCATTCTTATTCACATTCACATTATCTTTTGGATTTAATTCTTTTTTCTCTGTTGATTCCAAATCTTTGGATTGTCCTTCCGCCTCTTCTGCTTTTTCTTCATTTTTTGAAGAAGTTTCCTTTGGTAATTTTTCCTTGTCATTGGATTGTGTTGTCTTACCAGCTTCTTCTTTAACTTTTGATTCGACACTATCTTTATCTTTCTTATTTTCACTTGATGATGGTTTTGATTCTTGTGAAGATTGCAGTTCATTGTTGATGGCACTTCCCCAAACAGGTGTTCTAAAAACTTCTTCCCATACTGAATCATCATGAGGTGGAGGACCCATGGCTTTAGCACGTTTAATATATTCTTTAAATACATCAATTTGTTGCATTGATGCTTGACCTAGAGCTACCGTACGCATAAGTGCATTCAATGAAGAATCTCTGGCAGCGATTAGATTTAAATTTTTAATCATTAATTGATTTTCTTCTGAGTTTATATTATATTTTGGTGTAGTTTGAGAACCAGCTACGGTGGAGTTGTTACTTGTGGCCATGTTTGGAGGATTATTGTTGACGGTTTTGGCCGCTTCTCCAGTTTGCGTTCCTGTCAGTACTTTAAGTTTTTGCTTAACATTTTCAGATTGAGAAGTTGTAATTTCCAGTTTGATTTTAAGATTAGTTGAAATTGATGGTTGTTGTTTTGACGTGTCTTTGGAATTTAATTGTTTGGCAGTCTGTTTCTTCTTACTTTGCAGTGTCTTGGATGTACTAGCATCTCCAGTTCCAACTTCTTTTTGATTTCCTATACTAGATTTTTGAATAACCCCAACAATTAAAGTATCCTTGACATTATTTCCAGTTCCTTTCAGTTGAGATGACTTTTCTTTATCCTTCTTCTCCTTCTCTTTATCTTTCCGTTCTTTCTCCTTTTCTTTTTCTTTCTTTTCCTTCTCTTTCTTTTCTCTTTCCAATTCTCTTTCCTTTTCTCTTTGTTCCTTTTGCTTTTGTTTCTCTTCCTTTTGTTTCTGTTTCAATTGTTTTTCCAATTCCTTCTCTTTCAATCGTTCCAATCGTTCTTGTTCTTTAATCAATCGATTTTCTTCTCTTAATTTATCTTTCAATTCTTTTTCCTTTAATTTATTAATTTTTTTCAATTCTTTTTCTCGTTGTTTAATTAATTTGATTTCATTAATATCTGATCGTTTATCTTTAGCTATAAATATTCGTATTTCAAATGAATGAATCCCGGAACTAAAACTTAATCCACCATCGCATAATTTCACCATGATATCTCTAGCACTAGAATCATTATTTAATACCATTTCTCGATTTAAATATATGTCATTTTCCATGGATTTAGGTAATGGTTTATCTAATTCTAATAATTTCCTAACGTATGATGATTGTTTCACCCAAAAAAGTTTAAACATGGGACACATTGTAAGATAATTATTACGAGATTTTATTAAGGAATAATATAAAGTACCTGTATCTTTTATTGTTAATGGATGAGTGAAAATTGATGATGTTGATGTTGGTGGTTGAGAATATGATACTGGTAATGATTGAAGAACATCATAAGGACGAATTATGGTTTTAGATAATTCTTCTTGTTCTTTTTCAATCTCTTCTCGTTTAGAAGTAGTTATCCTACGTCTAATTCGAGGTGGCATAGTAGATGCTGTGATTAAAATACTGATGGCAAGGTGTTAAGATATGAAGTTGTTGTTTTTAAAAGAGAAGTAAAGAAATTTCGGAGGAGTTTTATTTATTTGTTGATAATTTTTTTTTTTCAGCTTTCACTCTCGATTACCACCCATAAAACATACCAACGAACTCATTACACAACTAAGCTCTGTTTCAAATATGGTATAAACAGTTACAATTCTTTTTTAAAATTTTCTTTCTCATAAATTTATCGTCCATTACAACGTTCCCCCATATATATATATATATATATAAAATACGAAAAAGTGTCTTTCTTAAGTAAAAATCTATAAAATCTCTTCAAGAACTTCTAATCCTTGATTGAAAAGTGTAATCATCACATCTAATTCATTAACCAATTTCTGTTTGGAAACTGTATCTGAAAATATATCACCATTAATATTAGGTATGGTTGGGAACACACTAAAAGTTGGATTACCATTATTAGTTGCCCCTCCACCATTAAGACTGAAATTAGCTTGCAGTTGCAGAACACTATTTGAACTCCCTCTATTTGCAAACATAGTAGGCGGTGGCGGTGGAGCAGTAGAAGCAGCAGCAGTAGTTGGAGCACTATTATTACCATTTGAAAATCCTAAACTAGACAAATTATGACTTGATGAACTAGCAAGCGATTTCTTTTGTGACAGTAAACTATTTTGATGAGATCTACTATTACCACTACCATTATTAGTCTTTTCTAAAGATTCATCATTATTAATGTTTGGAAATAATTGTGAATGGTCCTTTTCAGTGACAGGTGTCATTGATACAGGCATACTAGCTGCTTGAGCAGGGTTTATACCAAATTGATTAACATTATTATTGTCACCACCTCCGCCACCATTATTCCCACCATCTTGGTGATCATTTGTTAATGATGACATGTTATTTATTAATGTATTAGATGGAGTTGGCATTTGAATAAATCCTGGTTTATTACGTTGACTTTTCATATTACCTGCCATTCCTCCAGAAGTCGTTGATGTAGCTGTTGTTGTTGTTGTTGTAGATGTTGATACTGATGCAGAAGTTGATGATGAAGTTGGAAGAACAGGTAAAGATTGTTGGGTAATCAATTGTGGAGGTGCTTGCATAGGAGGATGACTACCGGTACCACCAGTGATTCCTGCATTCATATTTTCCAGTTTCATATTTATTGGTTGTAATAATGGGTTTGAACTTGATTGTAATGCTTTCATTTTTGATGGTGATCCAGTCTTGCTCATACTTGTGGCATTTAACAAATTGACAGAAGATGGTGGTTTAGGTGATGGTGTTCGAACTGAAGCAGGTGTAGTATAAGGTGGTGTATGAGGTACAGCTGATGATGTTTGTTGAAACTGAGCATTAGCAGTCCCACCAGTATTAGAGATGGTTTTCTTTCTTGGTCTATTTATGCCATTATTACCGCCAGTACTACCACCATTATCTTTTGGTGACGTATTCAACGAAAAAAATCGACTTTCCAAATTTCCAGAAGCCGATTGTGAATGATATAACGCCGGTGGTTTGTTTAATTGTGGGTGGTTGGTTGTATTTGTTGCTGATGCAGAGGGTAATTGTGAAAGACTGTCCATGTCTGGGATTTCAATTGTTGGTGATTCCATTCTTTCCATAATATTGACATTGCTTTTTGGTGGAGCCAAATCTTCTTGTTCCTCTGAATTATCTTCAAACAACATTTGTAGAGATTTAGGAACTTCAGTGGTAGACTTGCTATTATTTTTCAGTGCTGTCATAGAATTTTGGTTTGTGGCTGCCAATGTATTATTTTTGGTGGTAGGTGCTTTTAAAGTTGGTAAAGTAGAATAAGTGTTTCCTTGTTGAGTATCAAAATTGTTGTTATATTGTTGATTAACTTTATCCAAATCAATATCATTTTCCATAATATATTCTCGACTACTCAAAGAATCAAAATCCCATTTGACTTGTATTTGGTTATTATGTCCATCATGATCTTGGTGATCATTCTGCTGCTGCTGCTGCTGATGTTGTTGCTGTTGATTATGATATCCACCATCAAGATTTTTATTAACAATTTCATCAACAGAATCTTCTTGTTCATTTTCTAAATTAATGAAAACTGAATCACGCGAAGAATTTCGATCTCTCCATAATAAATATCTTGATATAACTTCTTTAAGTATTGATGTAGGATGATTTTTATAAATTTTAACCAATTTACATTTCATTAAATCATCAGCTGAAGGCCTTTCCTCAGGATTTTCATCAAGACACAAGGCAATACATTCTTTTAATGCCTGAGAAAACTCTCTTCCCTCCAATCGAGGTGGAGTCAGTTTAGAAATTAATTGCATGGCCCATGATGCATCTTTATCACAATATGGTGGATTACCCGTGGCAATTTCATAAATAGTGATCCCTAATGACCATATATCTGCTTTACTATTATAGGTGTCTCCAGTACGTATAACTTCTGGAGCCATCCAATAGGGAGTTCCTGCCATTGTTGTACGTTTAGTGGAATTGGCAGTTATTTTGGCAGCAACACCAAAATCACATAATTGAACATTACCTTCTTTTGAAATTAATACATTGGCAGCCTTTAAATCACGATGGATAACTCCCAATTTATGAACTGCCGATAATGTCATTAATAATTCACGTACAATCACAGCAACATATCTTTCTTCTAATACCCCAGCTTTTAATAATGTTCGTAATGATCCACCAGCACAATAATCCATAATGATCCATAATTTGGTATCATTTAAAATACAGCCATAATAATGAGTGATATTAGGGACATTTTTCAATTCACTTAAAAATTGGATTTCTTGTTGAACATCAATAACTTCATCTTCTTCAGTATCAAGATTAAGTACTTTTATGGCAACTATTTGCTTTGTTTGTTTATTTTGGGCTTTATAAACAACACCAAATTTCCCTCTTCCAATAACTTCTGTACGTTTATATAATGATGTTGCATTCATTTGCATCAACCCACAATAAGAAAAATATGTTCAATAATGTCTAGTAGTTGTCTTGAAGATATTGTAGTTATCCTTTGGTTAAGGGTGTCAGGAGTAAATTTAAATACTTCAACTGTAATCTAATTAGTTTTATTTTATTAATAATTGTTTTAAATAAAAGTTGTTGGATGTTAATTGGAATTGGAAATGGAAATTGATTTAGTTTTCTTTTTGGTTGTAACAAATAGAAAAACAGAAAACGATGAAACCAAATGAAGAAAAGTCTCCCCCCCCGTCAAGAGGAAAGAGCACTAATTTAAATTTTATAGTGAGCAGATTTTTAAAACAGAAGGAGAAGAAGAAGAAAAAAAAAGAGGCGGCCGTAAGATAAGGCGAGACACGACTGACAAAACATTCTCTTAGACAAGCATCTACTGCCACTACCACCACGAAGACGAGAATAAACCTTTTTGTATGGTTCATTGGATACGTTACAAGCTATAAACTCAACACCTATCCAATACCCATAGCAATATGAAGAGTCAATATATCCTTGTTTTGAGAAAGCACAATTACCAAAGCCAATTGTTACGAGAGAAGATAAATTCAAATGTGCCCAATTATTAAAAAATTCATTCAACTCATAATATATTCGTCAATGTGATATATAACCTCTATATAAATAACGAATACCCGGTTTAACTTTTCTATCAAATTCAGTTTCATATCAAACTTCTAACATTCTATTAATTCAAATCTAACAGATTTAATAATTGATTTTGTTCAAAAGACATTCGATGATTATTACTATTATTAGACAACATGGAAATTTCAGCATCAATGGCAGCTTCATCATTTAATTGAATCAACGCCTCAATATTAGCTTCTTGTTCATTTTGTCGTGCAATAGTGACAGATGTCTGATCTTTTGTGGGTTCATCACTATATGGTTTATAGACTTTTAATAAACCATTATCCGCTGAATTATATGAGGAAGAAGAAGAAAGAGGAGTTGAGCCTGATCTTGACCCCGATCCTTCAAGTAACTCCGTTTGTTCATCAACACGATCAAACAAATACGATTGATTCAGATCAGCATTACCATCATGTTCATTACCAGTACCACTATTATAGGGGAATTTCATACTGATTAAATCAGCATCATTATAATTATCACTATCAATTCCAATTCCAATCCCAATCCCACGTTCATGGCCATTTTTCAAATTCCTTTGATTTTGATTTACATTGAATGCACTATCCCAACTTAATATTACTACTCCACATAACACACCAATCAATCCAATAATTATCCATATTAATTGTAACCAAGTCATTTTATGACTTGTTATTAATGAATTGAAAATTAAATCATTAATCAAATTAATCAAATTATAAATTAAAAAACATAATGGGTATAATATTGCCGTAGTGATTTGAGCTAAACCTAAATTAAATGCAGTTAATTGTAATCCAACA
>OKKB01000369.1_pt1 | contig 11779 bp, 5 predicted proteins | sample 1613931 | NCBI WGS metagenome assembly OKKB01 (sample SAMN04436893, study PRJEB24849) | human gut metagenome | biome: human gut; feature: NICU; material: stool | host: Homo sapiens | place: USA: Saint Louis, MO | collected 2012-02-08
AATATCAAAAATCAAACATGAATAAAAAATCAAAATTAAAAACACTTAAAAACTTGAAAAAAAATCAAAATATCTATATTATAAAAAACATGAAATCAAAATAATGATAATAATAATAATAATAATACGTTTATAATTATGAAATCAAATAAAAATATTTATTAAACCATGTCTCCATAACCCCTCCCATATAGTCTACCTCTTTCTATCTTATTCACATTTCTTCATCAAATTGAGGAAGAGTATTATTATTATCAGTAGTACCAGTAGTAGATCTTGATTGATTAAATGAATGAAGACTATGACCACCAGTATGACCACTGTGAAACATTGAAATTCCTTGTGGTGTACTACCATAATTAAATAATCCATCAGGTGAAGTTTCTTGACTATTACTACTACTAGTAGTACTACTATTACCATCATTATTTATTGAAGAACCATTATTGGTAAAAATTTGAGGATTGTAATTAATTATACCTTGATGTTGAGGAGTTGACATTGTCATTGTCATTAATGGGAATTGTGAAGCAATAAATTGTACTGATTGTTGTTGTTGTTGTTGTTTTCCTAGAGGTGGTGGCATTGTACTATTTGATCCATCTTGTGAAGGTATCATCAGTATAATTTGTTGTTGTTGTTGTTGCAATTGTTGTAATTGTTGTAGTTGTTGGATTTGTTGGATTTGTTGGATTTGTTGTTGCTGTTGTTGTTGTTGTTGTAAGAAATAATTGGTGGTTTGTGGTGATGGCTTTTCAAATATTTTATCTAATAAAAATTTCGAATTCGGCGTTGATGATAATCCACCAAATTCAAATGATGAATGATCAGTTGTAATATTAAAATGACTAGTATTCATACTGTTATTACCGGCAGATATTATACTACTATGATCTTTAGAACTATTCATAGTTACATTGTGATCTTGTAATGATGACAGTTGATGAGTTAATTGTGGAGTTGTTGTTAATGTTGGTGCTTGTGGTGGTGGTGGTGGTGGAGGCGGTAGAGACTGTGTTGATTGTTTTGATATAATCTTTTTATCAGATTTATTATTACTTGTTTGTTGTTGTTTCTCTTTTTGCAGTTCTTTCTGTTTTTGTTGCTGCTGTGGTTGTTGTTTCTTTTGATCATCATCTTTGGTGTTTTTCTTCTTCTTATTGATTAATGTGTGTACGTCAGTTAATACAATTTGAAATTTATTCATACCTGCTTGCATTTTTGCTTTATTTGCTGCTTTTTTCCTATTGTCCTTAAAATTGAAAGTTGTCGATTGTGGTTGTGGCTGTGATTGGGATTGGGATAGTTGTGGTTGCAGTGGTTGGGCCAGTTGATTGTGTTTGGATTTATTCTTGTTTTTAAATTTATTATTACCAATTATATCATCTGTTTTATTGTTGAAATGACTAAATAAATTTTGATTGCCACCAGTAGTTGAATTCGATTTCTTTTCAGAAAATACTCCCATCATTGGTTTTTTAGGTAAATTTTTCGCTGGTGTTGGACTCGGTGGCACCATTAAAGATTCATCATCTTTATCATTCTCAATATTGATCACAATATTACTCTTCCCCTTCTTGTTACCACGAATTCCATCTTTATCGTTTCCTTCTTCTTCTTCTTCTTTTTGTTCATCGTCATCGTCATCTCCTTTAGCTGGACTGGAAATAATAATTGTAGATGGTGAACTAGGTGCTAATAATTTTTGCTTTGCTGGAGTTTGAAATTGGATTTTTGGTTTATTAGTGACATCTCGAAGAACTTTGGATGGTGTTTGCAAAAATGCCTTTTTATCAAAATCTTCATCATCGTCATCGTCATCATCATCGTCAACTTCGACTTCAGCTTCAATTTCAATTTTCTTTTGAAGTACTTTTAATTTATCATTTACCAAACTTGAATTTCTGTTTTCTTTATTATCATTATCATCATCATCATTGTTTATACTTTCTTTCCCATTTGTTTCATGTTCTGGCGTATCAATTTCATTTTTCTCTGCCTTGGTAGTAATACTCAATTTATGAGGTTGTCTAGGTGGAGTATCAAGTAAAGCTATTGATCTTTTGGTAGCACTTTTCAAAGGATCTTGTAAGATTTTCTTATTAGCAACACTATTAAGAGTAAATTTTGAAGGAGTAATAGCTTGAATATCTTGATTCGAAGTAAAGTTTTGATTGTTATTACTATTATTATTATTAGTAGTAGTATTATTATTATTATTATTAATACCAAATCTAATTGGTGAATCGATATAAAAATCATTAGCATTTTGAAAGATTTTTTCATGATAAGGAGTAAAATTAGGATTGAATTGATTTGTTGATGTAGCACTACCCAAAACATTAATATTATGATTTATAAAAGGAGTTAAACCAAACCCTTGGAAATCTAAATCATTTATGGAAGTGTTGCTATTACTATTGTTGTTGTTGTTGTTGTTATTATTATTATTATTAGTGTTGTTTGAAAATACAAGTCTGTTTGGTGTTGAATTGAATAATAATAATTGTTCATTGGAATAAGTTTTGGAAATTAATGGTGTCCATCCACTCAAGTTTAAGGATTGGTTGATATATTTCGACGCTGATGCAGTTATAGATGGTGTACCCATTGTAAATTGTTGTTGTTGTTGTTGTTGATTCTTTAAAGATGTTGATGTTGATGATTTAGTTAATGGGATAGAAGAAATCTTGTTATGTAAAGGTGTCTGAGTAGAAATTATAGGTTTCTTAAGATCATAATCATTATCATTATCATCCCTAGTTGGAGAGGAACGTAGAAACTCACTAGTTGACATGCTTTATTGTTGTTGTTGTTGTTGTAATGTTGAGTTGAGTTGAGTTGGGGGTTTGTATGAACAAAATATTAGGTGCTTGGTGTAGACTCTATTTAAAAGCTTTCAAGTTGATTGAAATGAAGCTTTTAAAATGGTATTAGCAAAGAGTGAAGTGTGAAGAAGAAGGAAAGTGTTAAAAATAAACAAAACAAATGACAATTGAAGAGAGAGAAAGAAAGAAAGAATCACGAAATTGTTAAATGTTAAAAAAAAGCAACACAGCGAAAAGAAAAAAAAAGTCGTGGAATTTTGTTTTGAAATTGTTTTGGGTTTCTCTGTTTGTTTATGTTTGGTTTTTTTTTTTTGTTTTTTGTTTTGTTTTTTTACGTTCTTTGGTCGCGGGTGGTCGCGGTAATGGCAGTAGAAGCAACTGTTGGCGGAACTAACCCAACCCCCGTGAATGGTTAGTTAGATTCCCAGATTGCTCTGATAGTATTGTCTTTGATTACTAATTACTATACTCTATAGAAGGATTTGAATTTTATTTTTTTTTTGACCTTGATCAATTGCATAGGGTTGTATCTCACGTATGTTAAGAGGACGAGAGAGAGAGGGATGTGGGGGGGGGGGGGGGTTATTTGTTGAAATTCATCAAAACTGGGCAGACAAGTTGAGCGGACAAAGACTGAGAGACTGGTCAACCAACCCAACCAACCCAACCAGGAATTAACAACAAGAAAGAATTACTACCACCACCACTAGCTTCATAAAGAAATACACAAAAATTAGCAATCAGAATTCTCAGGTAAGAATTTTTAAAACTTGAACTAAAATGTGTGTTTTTTAGTTTCTTGTCACTTTATAAAATTTCAATTACAAAATGTTAAGAAAAAAATTGAGCGGTCTAGTTTTTATTGGTCGTACCTCGGGAATATCACCTTGGTTTTGGTCAAGAATTCTTATTTTGTGGAGTTAGTTAGTTAGTTGCCAAAATTGATAACTCTCTGGAGATGACAGTTAAGTTAAGTATCAAACCTGGTTTTCTTGTGAATACGATGCAACAGTGGAGAGATTATAACCTTGAAATAGAAGCCCTACAGAATCTTAATTACATTGTTCAACAAACAATGTTGATAAGATGTCTGTCTGTTTGTCTATCTAGTTATTTGCTTTTGTCTTGAGTAGTAAATCCCCAATTCTTAGGTTAAACGACAAACCAGTAGTAATAGCAATTAATATCACTCTGGTCTCTTTAAATATCCAACTATTTAAGATTCATCGGTAGTGATAACAATAGAAATATCTAGATCATCAACTAAATTTCACAATCGAATTTATTTCTACTTTGAACTAAATAGAATTGTAGTTCGTTTAATCTTAGGATATTAAATATACTTGTTGTTGTTGTTGTTGTTGTTGATCTGGTTTGATGATTTCGGTATGAACGGGATTAGAATTATGGTTCTGGTTCTCATAATAAATAAATCACACGTTTAAAGACAATGGAAACAAAATAAAAGTATTGTGTGTGTGCATACATATATATATATATAGATATAAAAACAATCGAATGCTTCTATTGCATTTATGGAATGTTCATTCTTTTTCCAACTTTGTTTTTTTTAATCGGAGTTCCCTTCCTTTTGTCGCTTCTGCAATTTCCTTCATTCATTCAGTTGTTCCATTCAGTTGTTCCATTCAGTTGTTCCATTCAGTCATTAAAAATGCTTTGTAAGAATATAAAATATCACACAAAATTATTCACCCACAAGTAAGAATTGTAAACAAAACCTGCATATAGAGAGAGAGGTGAACTTTCAGTTTTTCGCGTTTTTGTGTAATTTTCTTCTTCTTCTTCTTCCCCTGAAGATTTCTTTGATACGATAATTTTATTAGAGAATGACATTTGACAAATTTGATTGGTTGGAAAGAGAATAGAAGAAAAAACTAATAACTGTCCGATAAATCATATTTTACTAGAATTAATCGGAATGTCTTGTTTGTTTGTTTGTTTGATTTAGACAATAATAATTGAGATTAAAAATATCGGGTGATGTAAAAGAATCAACGGGTACAACAACAGCAAGAACTATCAGGTAGATAAACTACGTTAAAATTAACTTTCTATTTAACTAAACCATAATAATAAAGTTGACATTCATCTCTCTGGTGTAAATTAAGTTTTTATCATCTTTAATTGAGATTGTAACTAATGAAAAACTAAAAGAGAAACAAGCTAATATGGTAGCTTCTTTGGCACGTGACACGGATATATGTAAAAACAAAATTTTTATTCTAATTTGATAGATTTTTTTCAGTTAAAAAAGGAAAAAGTTTTTTATATTTGCAACTTCAAAGAAATAAAAACAAGTCAAGTTAATCAAACTTGTAGATAAGTTTAACTTTTAAACCCCCCATTGCAACCTTTCTATTGTAGGTTGCATTTATTTGAATTCTGAATGTCTTCCACATTCTTGCAATTACAAAGAAACTAGTGTTGGGGGTAGAAAAACTAACTATTTCGGCACTAACCAAAACCTCATAAGAAAAAAAAAAAACAAGATAATACATAATAATTAATACTATTAATGTTGCTGCTATCAACTGTTAAATATATATATATAAAAAAAGGATAGACAAGTTAAGATAAGATAAGATAGATATGTAAGAAAGCAAAAGATTTTGAATAAAAAACAATCAAAACAAAATAATAAAAAAAAGGGAAATAGTTAAAATATCAAAAAAAAAAAGAAGGGAAAAACTATTGAGTACTTTTTTCTTTTTCAAAACTTCAAGAATAAATTTTTTGTAAATTTTAAGCAGCAATTTTAGCTTCAACTTCATCAAAATCTTTTTCAGCAATTCTTAAATTTTCAGCTTCATTAGCTAATTCATCATCTTCATAAGCACCTTCTAAATCTTCTTCTGCTTCTTCATCATGAGCAGCTAATGATAAAGTTGGACGAACAACGGCAGAATCAAAAGTCCAAGAAGCTAAAGCATTTTCAGCATCAATAATAATTTGTTTAGAAGCTTCATAACCGTCATAAGCTGGTCTAGTTTCACCTGGAGTGACTGGACTTTCATCTAATAATTCTAATAAAGCTTTACCATAACCAGCAATTAAAGCAATTTTTTCAGCGTGTTCTCTAATAGAATCAAATTGATAATTAAAAGCAGTTTTCAATTTTTCTCTAGTAATATTACTCAATTGAGCTTCAGCAACTAAAGATTCAGCTTCAGCTCTAACCAATTCTTGTTCTAAAACATTAATTTTTGGTGATTGAGGATCTTTATATTTCAAATAAGCAATTTGATCAGTAATTTTTTGTTTTCTTTCTCTACTTGGTTGAACTGAACCTTCAATATCTCTAATAGATTTCAAAGTGATTCTATATTGATCATATCTATCAATAAATTGATCTTCCAATTCACCAACTTCATAGATTAAAACCCCCAATTTATCAGTGATATCACTAATATCATCTTCATTAGCTTCACCCCATAAAGATAATTGTTTAGCAACATCTTTTCTTTCACGAGAAGTGATTTCAATTGATCTCATTAAATTTTTTTCCATTTTAATTAAAATGGCCAATTTTCTCGACAATTCTGGACCTAAAGCACCAGCAGCTTGTTTACGGAAAGTATGACTAATCGAACCTTTACCAAAAAATTTGGATTTGGTAGATGATGGTGGTGGAGGTGGAGCTTGTAATTGAGATGCAGTTGGAGCTCTAGTGGATCTTAAAGAATAAGTTCTATGCATTGTTTAATTTTGATTAATATGAAGAAACGGAGGGAGGAAGAGGGGGGTAAAAGGAAAAAAACAAACCTTGAAAGGGATTACTTTATTATAAGAATTGATAAAATTAAAAAAAAACAACAAGTAAGTAATTTATATATTAAATATAATAGAAAGTAAGAAGAAGAAGAAGAAGAAGAAAAAAAAAAAAAAAAAAGGAAGGAAGGAGGGGGAAGAAGAAGAAGGAAACAGGAGTGGTTGATTGGGGCGTCCAATCTCTCTCTAATTTATAAATTTTCTTGGTGAGAGTGGGTGGTTCCCGGTGAACAAAAGAGAGTGAGAGAGTGAAAGTGAGAGAGTAAGAGTAAATTTCTTAATAAAAAAAGCAATCACAATTTTACCAGTGACGAGAGAAAGAGACAAAAGATAAATAAATAGAGATAGAAAGAAAGAAAGAAAGAAGAAGAAGAAGAAGAATTAATTACAATCACAAAGAAAAGAAAAAGTACAAATTTTAACCATCAGACACGCCACTCATTAACTTTTACCATCACCGAAAAAAAAACATATTACATTAACAATCGAGGTGGTAAAAATTTCAACCAGCCATCTTTTCTTTAGTGTTTACTATTGATGTGTTACCAAAACTTCATTTTTATTAAAAAAATTTCTCAAACCTCTTTGAAGCCGTATGTGTATATGTTGACAACGATTTCTAATCTCCATAACCCCCAATCAACCTAATGTCTATACACATATCAGTCGATTATTAAAATCAATCTTTTTTATTATTATTATTATTGTGGTCAGTAAGATTATAATCCTTTCTTTATTCTACATTGTCCACACTTCTACTTTATTGTTTTATAACGGATTGAAATTACTATACAATTGATGGAAGCTTTTTTCGTTTTCTGGGAGAAAGACAAACAAAAGTACGTCTATTCAATCTACTTGAATAAAGAGGGGGGGGGGGCAACTACAAACGAGATAAAAGATACAAAATTCAAGACAAACAACAAAAACTAATTTGAAATTTCTTCAACTGAAACAGGAAAATTATTTTCTTAATTTGGTTAGTAAACTTTTTTTTCCCCTAGAAAATAAAACGAAATATTAGGAAGGCGGCATCATCAACAACAACAACAACAACAAGAACAATGTCGTGATGTAAATCTGACTATATCTCTATCGTTTAATTTTGATAATTGGTCTGTCTTAATTATTATCATCTAAGTTTTTATCAAATTCAAAGTATAGGGAGCGGAGTAAAATAATGGATTTAATACGTCACACACACATACACACACACTATTTCTAAATTCTTGGTTGATGCCAAACTTCGACCAAGACCAAGAAAATAGGAGGCTGAAAGAAAGTCAGACGAGGGATGGGGGGGGGGTAGGGTAGTGATTGGTTATGTTTCTCCCACAAGCAAGCGTGTAAAAATTGTACCTATATTTCGTTCATTCTCTCCATCTACGAAATTTTAACTCGTCATACTTTTATTTTTTTGTTGTCTCCACCACCACCGCCACTGCCACTGCCACTGTTACCATCACTAGTATCATTCACAACGCGTCGTTATTCACAACTTATTTACAATCTGCAGGGTTTTCGATTTCAACCAACAAAGACCTAATTACGTGTATCTTTATCGGTTAGTTATTTCGTATAGCATGTTAATTGACCTCTCTTTTGTTGCTGTCAATGTCAAAAATTTCCATCATTTAAGTTGACGACGATTATTATTCTTGTGTCATAATTTCACTCCAAATTTGGTGATGAATTTGATTTGATTCCTTTCTTTTAGTGATTTAACATTCTAGCAGTTGTGCAGGTTCCCCCCCCCATAGAGAGAGAGACGATAACAATAAATTTCAAAAATATGGAAGACGGAGAGTAATTTTCTTGTTACTAAAAGTGTATAACGAGTAATACACAGATGTTACATGTAGTAGTAGTACTTACAAATAAACATATATTAAAGACACAACTTACAGATCACGTTATTTTCTTTTTTCAAATCAATTGATTAACAGTATCAACAACACTTTTATCCAATGAAATATATTTGAATCCCAAAATTTTTTCAGTTTTGGTACTATCTACTCTCCAAGGATAATTTGCAATTTCTTCTTCACTTTTAACAATATCACCTTCTGGGATATCCAAAGAAGGGAAATTCTTTTTAATTAAATGAGCAATCAATTCTTTAGTGAATATTTCATTATCTAAAATTAATCGTTGACCAATAGCATCATCATCCTCAAAGGCAATAATATGTGCTCTAGCAACATCACGAACATCAATAAATGATGCTACTAACGATGGAATTGGATCATTTGATTTCAATTTCAATACGGAATTAATGATTTCTCCCGTTGATCTTAATGCTGCTGATTTATCTTTAATTCCAAATGCTTGAGGTCCAAATACAAACAGAGGATTAATCACGGCAACATCAAAATTTAATTGGTTTTTATTTTCATCGACAAATTTCCAAACTTCTCTTTCTGCTAATGTTTTAGAAGCATAATAAGCAACTGCTGGATTAGCAAGACCTTGTTCAAAAGTAATTGGATTCCAATCTTTTTCCAGAATTGTTTTAGGTTCAGTTTGTCCCGTACCCAATGGTTCAACAGCAGCAATTGATGAAGTTATAACCAACTTTTTAATATTCTCATTACCATATTTTTTAATTGATGTTAAAACATTTTTTGTCCCATCTATAGCTGGTTGTAAAATATCTTTTTCAACATTATCAGTAGCAAATGGGATTGGTGAAGCACTATGAATGAAAACTCCAACTTCTTTATGATTTTGTAAAATCGAATCAAATGCTCCTGGTTCAATAAGACTTTCAACTATAACATAATCAAATTTAGCATCACCAGTAGTATCTTGATGATGAGCAGTAATTAATTCTTTCAATTGTTCACCTTTAGATTGGGATCGAACCGATCCAATTACAGAATAACCTTTAGATAATAATTGTTTAATAATATGTTGAGCAATATATCCAGTTGCACCAGTGACAAAAACTGTTTCTCCAGACATAGTAGTAGTAGTAGTAGTAGTAGTGATACTGATAAATGAATTTAGTCAATTGAAAGTTTGTTGATATACGTATAGCAATTAATAACCAGGGAGAAAGAAAAAATCACCACACAATAACAACAATATTTGCAACGGTTTTTATAGTTTTCCCTCGTTTGCCATTCAATTTCAACCTCCCACCCCCTTTATAAATGTTCGAAGAAATTTATAATTTTTTGCCATTGGATATTGTCCTTTGTTTTGTTAACACCATTACCACCACTAAGAACAATAAGTTTCACCATTTCGTCATTTGTTATAATTATGGTCTGACATCGACAATTGTGTTTTGTACGGAATTATGCCAACCTTTTTGTTAGTTAACCTTTATTAATTAGTAAGCAGGCGTTTTTGATTAGCGAGGTAAAAAAAAAAGAATCGGAGTAGAATAATCAACGCAAATCAACACTACACAATTATTTCTATTTAATATTCATATATATCCGGAGAATCCTTAACTGTTCAAAGATAGTTTGCTCCATATTTGATTAGAGGTGGCAATTTGGCTTTCGAAGTTAAAATTCCAGAGTTTATATCTCGCGAGCTACTTACCCCTAATTGGGAATTATAGCCGTTATGACCTACAAATCAAAATGAAGTTACTTCTTGGTCATATATTATTCGTTTATAGATCATCATACTTCTTTACAATTTACATTGAGGATTACCCTCATTCTTAGCTTCAAGAATTTGATTAACTGAATCAATCACACTTTTTTCAATTCCAATATATTTATCACCAAAAATGGTTTTAGTTTGTGTAGTATTCCAAGTATTATTTAATTTGGATTCATCAATTTGACCAGTAATAGGTTCACCTTTTGGTAAATTTAATTGAGGAAAATTGTTATTAATGATATTAAGTAATGTTTGTTCATTATAAATATCTTCAATTAATAGTAATCGTTTATTTTTAGTTTGTTTAGGTTTTTCAAATGCTATAATATGAGCTTTTGCAACATCTCTAACATCAATAAATGTATTCTCTACTTTAGTTGAAATCTTAACTTTATTAACATCATCAACAGTTGATAAATTCAATAATCGAACTATTTCTTGTGATGAAGTATTCAATTCTAAATTGTTAGTACCACCAGCACCACCAGCACCAATACCATTATGGTTGTTTATGGGAAATGCTTGTGGTCCTAATACCATACCTGGATTAATTGTCGTTATATTAAATTTTGGATTTTCAATTTGTAAAAATATCCAAACTTCTTTTTCAGCAAAAGTTTTCGAACCAAAATATCCATAAAAAGGATTTTTCAATGACATTTCCCAAGTAATTGGATTCCATGAATTTTCATCAGCAACCACCACTGATGAAGACAATGATGTTGAGCCCGTACTGGTACGAGGAAATTTCCCAAATTTTCCAACGGCAACTACTGATGAAGTAATCACTACATGTTTAATTTTATGACCAAATTGTTTAATTGCCAATAAGGCATTTTTAGTACCATTAATTGCAGGAATTAATAATTCTTGTTCAATATTTCCTGCTTTAAAATGAAATGGTGATGCTGTATGTAAAAAAATCTCAATTTCGGGATATTGTTTTAATACATTATCAAATGCTCCTGGTGATGAAATATCTTTGATAATTGTATAATTAAACAAATCACTATTCAATGATTGTGTGGTTGATGAGGATGTTAAATTGGATTTAATTGATTCTCCTTTAGTGGTGGATCTTACTGATCCTATAACATTATATCCTTTTATTATCAATTGTTTGATTAATTCTTGAGCAATGAATCCAGAAGCACCAGATACAAATACTGTAGTAGGAAAATTAGTTTTATCAGTCATGATGGACAGGTAGATAAATGGGAGAATAATGAAAAAAAAAAAAGTATTGAAAAGAAGCAAGCCAATCAAAGTAGGAGGATATTCATTTATTATTCATAAAATTGTTGGTTGAACATTTTTTTTTATCACATTCACATTTTTTAAAAGTAAATCAATGGTGGTTTTGTGTGATGAAATTAAAGTATGAGAGAAAAGAAAAGTGTGGAGTAAACATATAACAACAACAACAACAATACTATAACAACAACAACAATACTATAACAACAACAACAACAACTATAACAAACCATTCAATACAATTCAACAAATTAAAAGTTACTAGATTAATTGTTTGTGGAAAGTTT
>OKKB01000370.1_pt1 | contig 11775 bp, 5 predicted proteins | sample 1613931 | NCBI WGS metagenome assembly OKKB01 (sample SAMN04436893, study PRJEB24849) | human gut metagenome | biome: human gut; feature: NICU; material: stool | host: Homo sapiens | place: USA: Saint Louis, MO | collected 2012-02-08
ATAGAAAAGAGTAAGGAAAATTATAGTTTAAGATAGACAACAAATCAAACTATACAACAGATATTGTGCCGATAAATAATAAAAGGGTATAATCATTAACTAAACCAAAAAAAACCATAATTATATTAGAAGTGAACAAAAAAAAAAATTATAATTAATTATATTGTAGCATTTATCAGCTTTTATTCCATGGCGGCATCTTCTAATGGGATTTCATCGGCATATTCTAATTCTTCTTCATCAATACTAGCTTCTTGGTATTGTTGGTATTCACTAACCAAATCATTCATATTAGATTCAGCTTCAGTAAATTCCATTTCATCCATACCTTCAGAAGTATACCAATGCAAGAAAGCTTTTCTTCTGAACATAGCACTGAATTGATCACCAACTCTTTTAAATAATTCTTGAATGGAAGTAGAGTTTCCAATAAAAGTAGCAGACATATCCAAATCTTTTGGAGGAACTGAACAAACAGCAGTTTGAACATTATTTGGAATCCAATCAACAAAATAAGATGAGTTTCTGGTTTGGATTTTGTGCATTTCATCGTCAACTTCTTTAACAGATACTTTACCTCTGAAAAAGGCAGCAACAGTTAAATAACGACCATTTCTTGGATCAGAAGCAGCCATCATATTTTTGGCATCAAACATTTGTTGAGTCAATTCTGGGACGGTGACTGATCTGAAAGATTTAGAACCCATAGAAGTCAATGGAGCATAACCAACCATAAAGAAATGTAATCTTGGGAATGGAACCAAATTGACTGCCAATTTTCTTAAATCGGAATTCAATTGACCTGGATAACGTAAAGAAGTAGTAACACCAGACATGACAGAAGAAACCAAATTGTTCAATTCAGCATAAGATGGTTGTGGTAATTTCAAAGTGTTTTGACAAATATTGTACAAGGCTTCATTATCAATACAGAAAGTTTCATCAGAGTTTTCAACCAATTGATGGACTGATAAAGTAGCGTTATATGGTTCAATAACGGTATCGGAAACTTTTGGTGATGGGACAACAGAAAAAGTGGCCATCATTCTATCAGGGAATTCTTCTCTAATTTTAGAAATCAACAAAGTACCCATACCAGAACCAGTACCACCACCCAAAGAATGGGTGATTTGGAAACCTTGTAAAGAATCACAGCCTTCAGCTTCTCTTCTAACAACATCTAAAACAGAATCAACTAATTCAGCACCTTCAGTGTAATGACCTTTAGCCCAAACATTGCCGGCAGAACTTTGACCGAAAATAAAGTTATCTGGTCTAAACAAGTTACCAATTTGTGAAGTTTTCACATTATCAATAGTACCTGGTTCCAAATCGACTAAAACGGCACGAGGAACGTATTTCCCAGAAGTAGCTTCGTTGAAATAAACGTCTAATTTGGATTTTTGAAGTTCATTATTTCCAACATAAGTTCCATTGTTATCTAATCCATGTTCTCCACAAATAGTTTCCCAAAAGGCAGCACCCTAAATAAAAGAAAAAATTGTTAGTAAAATGAATTTTTTTTTCAAGATTAGAATTAATTGATTGATGTATTGATCCAATTGGCAGGTGTTAACCCGACAACTAAAGATCAAAGATCACAACATAACAATGATAGAATTTTTTTTTCTTCAGTGTTTATACATACAATTTGATTACCACATTGACCAGTTGATAAATGAATCTAAAAAAAAGGGCAAAAGCAGTTAGTATATTTGATAAAACTTAATAAAACATTGATTGATTGACACCAAATCATTAATCATTTAGGGAATCCTATTTGAATCAATTTAGTCGAAAAAGGCGCGTAAAACAGAACCAAAAATTTTCAGACAACAACAACAAAACACATAAGGATTCCAATGATTTGGTGTAAGGAAGGGAATAAACGGAACATACAATTTCTCTCATAGTTCTATAATGTTGATATTGATTTCTTGATTAAAAAATTCTTTAAAATAAAAAAATCTAAATCTATTTGATATAAATATTTATATAAAAAGAATAAGAAAGAGGGAAAGAGGAAAAGGAAAGGAAAAGAGAGTTAAATTTTTTTTTTGCCTTTTTCGTTCTTTCAATTTTTTCCCTCTCTCTGTTTCTGTTGTTTTTGTTTGTTTACATTTTGTTTAAAAATTAATTTCTTACGAGAATGAAGTTTTATCTGATTTACACGACACATATACAAATATATAGGGCGTCTAACTTCTTTCCTAAACTACTGATTATTTTACTTTACTGCCAAGTTCCTCCTATCTTACCTAACTGTTGGTACTGCTACTACTACTTACTTTAGATATTTGTAAATTACGTGATCTCTTCTCTCAAACTCATTTCTCGTCAAATTATATAGGGTTTACCAGAATTCGATTAATTTAACCAAAGACGAATCTCGACTGTTTTTGTCTCTTTTTTCTACAATTACGAGAAAGGAAACCAAAACAACAACATCTGCAATTATGTATCACATATCTTGCCAACAAAAAGTACTGAGTATTAATTGTTGCTATAGTATAATCAGGTTACTGCATTATTTTTGATTGATTGGATCAAACTGAAGAACTCGTGAACAGTTCATGGAAAGATCTGAGATCTTCTGCCTTTTTTTTTTGGTTCATATGCTCATTAATATATTGAATCAATAAGAATATGAACATTGTTGCTATGTATTTGAAACAATAGAAAAATCCCTGTTGTTGTTGTTGCCAATACAAAAATTTCAATGGTGAAAAAAAAGTTAGTAATAATTTTGGGTTGTAAACGTGGTAATCAAATGGCTTATAAAAGAAGTTTTATATGGTTGTGTTATTCCATCTCATTTGCAAAGTCATCAAGTTGGGCGAATGGTCTAGTGGTATGATTCCTCGTTTGGGTTTGTTACCAAACATAAAATTCGAGGAGGCCCGGGGTTCAATTCCCCGTTTGCCCCAATTTATTTTTTTTAATTTTTGGCTCCAACCGCGCACTCTACTTTCTACTAAAACAGAACAAATAAATGATACAACTCTGACAGGTCTTTTTTTTTAATAAACACAGCTTAACTATATATAAATATATATATATATAGATTATTATTCTTATATAAAAACAGGGGCAAAAGAAAGTTTAACTTTGAGATAATCTTCTTATTAATCTTTGGAAAACTGGTCCACTCATTTCTTGATTTTCAATTTGTTGTCTAATTCTGGTATTTTTTTCTTGTTTTAATCGTTGCAAATCTTCTGGTGAAGGTGGTAATGCTTCATTAACTCTATCAGCAGCTTTAGCTTCTTCAAATGAATTAATGGTATTTTTTAATCCATCAGCACCATGTAATAATGAACCTTTGGGTAATGATCCCCGATTTAATTCTTTTAAATGAGCAACATTTTCTTGTTCTTCTCGTAAAACTTGGAACATCCTTGACATTTTACCAATAGCAATGATTTTGTTACGTAAAGCTTGTTTCTTTTCTTCTAATGTCATTTCAGAGTCATCATCACCATCATTAGCCTTCTCTTCTTCGTTGGCTCTTGATTCAACAAGTTTGGTTGATTTGTGAGGTGAGGTAATACGACTTGATGGTGGATAAGCTTTTGGTGATACTGGTGTTGCTCCTGTTGTAGTTGTAGTTGGGGTCACACCTATTTCAGCTTCACTAAATGGTAAATCTTCATCCAATTCTTCTTCAGTACAAACATTTAAAATAGATACCAACATATCGGTAACTTTTTCACCCACAAACGGTAATGACCAAGTGAAAACATCCATGAAATGAGGTAACCAATAAGGATGAGGTGAAGCATTAAATTGTCTAATATTCATCACATTATTTTCATATTTTAAAACCGCCGCTTTGTTATTATAACTATCCAAATAATTCGGAGCACTAAACATGGTTAATAATGACGGGAACCCCATTGTTTTAGTTCTCTTATACATTCGATAACCAGCATTTTGAGCTTCATGAGCTCTAATCACTGATAACAATTTTGTTCTATCCAAAAATTTACAAGCAGCTTTATAAGTGAAGGCAAATGAACAACCTCTAACCACATTAGTGACATATTCTTGATCAAGATTATCATCATCATATTCTTCAATTGGATCAGCCCATAATAAATCACACATTAACCCCTTGGTCGGAGGTTCTCTAAATCTATGTAATTTTCTAAGACTATCCAAACTGGTCAATTGAGGTGATAATCCTCCATGAACACAAAAGAATTGTTCATTCATAATTGCTGCTAATGGTAAAGCATTAAAACTAACAAGACATTCTTCATATAATTCTTCAGAATATTTATGTAAACATTCATTTTTAAATGTAAAATATTCAGTTAAATGACGACATTCATGATTACCTCTAAGCATCCAAAATGTATCAGGATAATTAATTTTCAATGAATATAAATAAAGTAAACATTCAATAGAAAATGAACCTCGATCAACATAATCACCCAAAAATAAATATTTAGTAGATGCGGGATCACCACCAACTTCAAATAATTTCATCAAATCATAATATTGACCATGAACATCTCCACATATAGTTACTGGTGCCGGAACACTTAATAAATTTGGTTCTTTACTTAATAAATGAGTTGCTTGTTTTAAAATTTGAATGGCTTGATGTTCATGTAATCTACCTTCATGAATAAAATGTTGTTTTAAAAATTGATGATTTGGTTTACCATTAGGATAAAAAACTTGTTCATCTTTAGGTTTAAATGTTGCTGGTGGATCAACTGATTTTACAGCTCTTTCAACCGTTGAATATTTTTCACCATCATCTGTAACATAAATAGTATAATCTCTACCAGTGGGATTTTGCAAGATTTGTCGTTGATTAGTATTGGTATTCAGTTCATTACCTGTGGTGGTTCGTCTATGTTGAATTGCATTTAATGCATTATTGATTTGTTCAGTATTACGTTGAACAGTATTTCCTGACATGATGATAATGGGGAGCCAGAAAATTGATTTAAATATTTAAAAGTTGTTGAGCAAACGGAGTAGGAAACGGGGAGGAGCAGGGCAGAGGATCAAATATAGCTAATGATTGATTTGTTGGAAATTAATGAACTTCTTGAGAAGGGGTAAAGGGGTAATAACTATAGGTGGTAATTTTAAATCAAATAAAAAAATAACAACGTTGAAAAGTAACCAAAGTAGTAAAAAGAAAAATTTCTTTATCTCAAATATTTCGTGTACTCTGTTGATGTGTGTCGTAATAGTAATTAAGTAATAATAAAGTAGTAGTAATAGTTAGTAATAGTAATAGTAAAGAGAATTTTAATTATTGTATTGTAATTGTACTATTGTCATATAATACACGTACTACTACTACTACTTACTACTACTAACAAGCTTTATTAACTATTTCGTCAACCAACCAACAAGAAAATTTTACTAAGTTTAATTTGAGTCGTGTGATATTCACCAAAAAAAGGCTGTTTTTTTAAGCCCTGTTTCAATTCTAGAATTGTCTTACCAGTAGTATTTCTAGTAACTACAGCTGGACAGTTTGAATGTTCATATTAATTGAATACATAAATAAGTAAACACATATACCTATAGATTCTTTTTCTTTTTTTATTCTTCATTGGAATTAACATAAAGAGTTTTAGTTTCTCCACTACTTAATCCATTGAATTTAGTACTTGCACAACTAGTATAAGCACCAACATTTTCGAAAAATAACCAATCACCAACTTGAACATTTTTGGATAATTTAGCTAATGAACTAACACAATCTAATCCATCACAAGTTGGACCCCAAATTGAAAACTTAAACCCATCGGTTTTGTTGTTGTTGTTGTTGTTGTTAACCAGTAAAGATCTCATCATTTCTTGTTTATAAAACAACTGATTTTCATTAGTTAAAACATAAACTTTGGGGGTTTGATGATCAAATAAAATACAATTCAAATTACCATAAACACCATCATTAATATATAACATAGCCGATGGAGTCATATCATTGTTATTGTTGTTACCACCCGTTGGTAAATCACGTCTAGCAATTATATGAGTAATCAAAGTAAATGCATTAGCAACCATAAATCTACCTGGTTCAGCAATAAATTTGATTTCATTTGATTGAGAAAATTCTATTGGGAAGAATTTTTCCAATGCAAATTTAACCATTTGTGACAGTTGTGGAAAAGTTTCTCTTTCAAACCCTCCACCAATATCTAATAATTTAGGTGTGAATCCCATTGATAACATTTCATCAAATAAAATTCTTGAATCTTTAATGGCTTGATAAATACTACTAAAATCTTTAGCACCCGATCCAACATGAAAGGCAACTCCATGAACTTGTAAACCCAATTCCTTAGCTTTGGGTAAAATTTCTCCAATGGCAGTATTTAAATCACAACCAAATTTAGTACTTAATTGACATTGAGCCGTTGAATCATCAGTAATCAATCTAATTAAAATTTTACAATGAGGATGAAATTTTGCCAATTTATATAATTCATGAACATTATCAACTGTAGTTAAATTGACATTTTCATCAGCAGCATGTCTAATAAATGAGTTTGTTTTACATGGATTAGCATAAATGATTCTTTCATGGGCTTGATGAATTCCTAATGATAAAACTAAATCAATTTCATTTTTAGAAGCACAATCAAAATTAACTCCCAATTCACTTAATGTAGTTAAAATTTGTGGATTTGAATTACATTTAACAGCATAATAAGGTTGAACCATTGGTAAAATTTGTTGCCATTGATTAACTGAATTAATGATTTCTCCTAAATCACATACAAAAAATGAATCTTCATCATTTGGTAAACAATTTTCATGATCAATTGTCAGAATGTGATTTTTAATGGAAGTTTCAATTAAATCAATTGCCTTTAAAGTCTTATTGACATTTAAAGTGGTAGTGGTGGTGGTAGTGCCATTGGTGGTTTTAGTGTTTGGTGAGATTTCAATATGATGATTTAAATCATTTTGTAATTTAATCTCTGGTTCATTTTCAATAATTGTATGTTTCATAACTTGGAAAAGGATAGCTTATATTCTCTTTCTCTGATCTTTTTCACTTTTCAGTTTCTTTCACTTCTTTTTTTTTAACCACAACACTTGATAAAGTAGTTGATGGTATAATTAAATTAATCGGACTTCAATCGGCAGCTCTCGTTATGTGTTTAAGTTTAAACACACTTTATAATTCAAGTAAATTTGGGGCAGGTAAAACAAATTAAATTAAATAAAGAAAAAATAAAAAAATTATGTATAAAGAATCTTTTTTTTCAATAACTTTTTCTTCTTCCAATAATGTTTATTAGTTTCCAACTCTTGTGAATATACCGATATATATGTATATATATTATGTCAATATAGATTGATTAAATGTTAGTTAAAGAAAGAAACAGAATGAAAGGAAAGATTAAAAATTTTTTTTCAATCTAAAATTTTCATTTGCTCTGGAAAAGAGAAATTCAGTCTCATCTATCAATTGTAGTTAATCACTTAGTCAATGGCTTCCACGAAAAAGATTAACACTACGAAAAGAAAAAATATATAGTACACTGGTGCTACCATATGATAAATAAATCCCTCATTGGATAATAGAAGTTTATAAACCACGACAAACCTACAGAATATAAATACCGCAACTAAAATTGACACATTATAAGCCTAATTGTTCATTTGTTTAAACAACTATAGAAGTAGAAGTTTGGCTAAATATTTCTAGATAAGCAAAAATTATTGCCAACTTTTATTATAATTCAATTAATGGTTCTGGTTCAACAACAAATTTCTTATTACTACTTGCACCACTGGCACCACTATTTCTTCTTCCTTCATCTTCTTCTCCTCTATTATTAAATTGTGATACTTTTGAAACATCAGGGAAATCACTCTCATTAACTGATTGTTGTTGCTTCTGGTTCTTCTTCTTATCATAATCATGTTCAACGTTTTCTAATGTAGGATATTTTAAACTTGCATCTTCATAAGCATTTGGTGGTAATGAAGAAGATGCTCTTCTAACATAATGTTGTTGTGGTGGTAATTCATTACTTAAATCTTCTGGTGGAGGATAATGAGGTAATGAAACTGCCACATAATTATGATCATCACTATTAGGTGTAGTCGATTTGTTAGTGTTAGCGCTATAAGGATCAGGGATAATATCATTAGTTGGATAAACTGGACAACTACCAGAGGATGTTCGATTATGTGCTACTCTGATTTGTGGGGTATTAACAGGTTCCTCATTATCATCATCTTCAAAATCGGGTTCAGATGGTTGTAATTGATTTGGATAGGTTTGTATTGGTGGCTGTTGCTGTTGTTGCCTTGTGGAAGCTCCTGATGGTTGTTGTGAAAGATATGAATTATCAGGTGCCGTCCCTTGATTTTGAGGATATGATGGATAATTTTGAAATCCTGTATGTTGTGGTAGATTATTATAAAATTCATTAGGTGAAATTGGTGGCTGTTGTTGTTGTTGTGCTACATTGGTATCAGATCCACCATAACGAGGATAACCAGTACCTTGAGCTGGAAGATGAGGTTGTTGTTGCTGTTGTTGTTGTTGGCTACCAGTGAATTGACCTTCCTGTTGTTGTTGTGGAACTCCAGTAAATTGTGTACTAATATGATGATTTCCATATGCCATATTTAATTTCTGTTCCAAAAATTGATCATATAATCTAGTTATAGTTGAAATTTTATTATTCATTTCTAAAAATGTTTCATATTTTTCAATTGAATTTCTTAAAGATTTATTTAATTTAGGTCTAAGTTTAATTACTTTACCATATAATTCATTTAAATTGGTATCATACATAATATCTTTTTGTTTTCTTGAATCATTTTTAATACTATTCATTAAGGTAATAAATAAATTGATTTGTTCTTCTTCTGCTTGTGATAAATCTTGTGATGGAGCTTGTTGTTGGGCCTGCTGCTGCTGCTGTTGTTGTGGTGGTGGTTGTGATGCAGTGAATTGTGGTTGTGGATAATTTGAAGTTGATGAAAATGTTGGAAAACTAATATTATACAAATCCAGTTCTGGTTGAGTTGATTGAGTAGATTGAACTGGTTGTATTTGTTGATATTGAGATTGTCTTGATTTTTCTGTTTCATATTCTTTTAAACTTGCCGCAATTGCTGCTTTCATTTCGGCATCTTCATCGTCATCGGCATTACCCGTTTCCAGTTCTGGTTCTCGATCAATTGGTGGTTGTGCTGAAGGTCTTGATTGTGATGGTATCGAGTTTGGTCCGCCACTACCACTACCACCAGCGCCAGATTCTTTGAGACTTAATTCGATTGCCTTTCTAATTTGTTCTTCTTCGTCGTTGTCATCGTCGTTGTTATTTCCTTGTCTTCTTGATCCATGGGTACCACCATAATCATTTTGAATTGATCTCAGTTGATGATTATAATCCCCACTACTACTAGTATTTCTCAGATGTTTTTTCGATTTATCATATTTAGCAAAACAATTATCACACACTCTTACTGGTTCCATAATTCCTAAATTAACTAAAGGGATATTATTGCTTGAATGAGTTTGACAGAAAACTCCCCCACAAGCACGACAATGATGCTTTCTATTAAGCATGGAAAATGGGGAATAACAAATCATACATTCTTCATTATCTACCCAATCAGGTGGAACTTCTGAATCAACAACAAATTTACTATTCAATTGTGTTACTTGGTCATTAAAATCATCATTTTCACCGCTATTATTATTATTATCGGGGAATTCAAATCCTTGATTTTTTAATTCTTGATATTTTTTTTCAACATATTGCAATTGTTGTTGATTTTCAAATATGATTTTCCAATTTTGTAAATATTTTAAAATCATTTCTCCAATTTTAATTTTATTGCCCACATCACCGCCACCATGACCATATGTCAACTCCTTAGTATTGTAATGAATTTTGAATATGAAATCAATTAAATAGTCCATGAATTCTTTAGAACTAATTTCAATCAAAAATCCAAATCCACAATTCTTAATACATAAATCAATTAATTTTAAACTTGATAATAATAAATTTGGATTTAAATAAATTAATGTTAATCGTTTTTTTAATGATCTCATGGCAATTTTATTCAGAATTTTTTTCGAACGAATTAAATCAGTGATTTCAAATGCTATTGATAAATCAATTTCTCCATTAGGGATAGATTCTGATGTTGCTTCCACGATTTTATTATCTAATTCGACTTGAGAAATTGTTGCCACTGGAGCATCTGATGTTGCTCGTCCAAACCACGACATAATATAAAGGTATTTCCTACTACTAATGAAATGATATTATATGTGAAATTAATAAGTATTTGATGTGAATACCAGTATTTTGATTAAAAAAAAAGGGAGTAACAAGTAGTTGTTTACTTAATTTGAATTTGGAGGTTTGATATCGTCTGGAGATCAAGAAGAAGAAGGAGAGAGAGAGAGAAATATTTATCTCGATTAGTTTCTGTGAGGGTGGTGGTGGCGGAGGAGGAGGAGGAGGGCGCTAATTATAAATTTTATATTTTTTTTTTTGAATCACGCACACTTCTTTTTTGTCTACAAAACTAATATCCTTACCAACCAACCTGTTAATGAATCGAACATGCATGTCCATTGCTTATCTTTTAGATACTTTGCCAACAGATCAAAATACACCACCACCACCACCACCAAGAAATATCCTTACTGAAATTTCAAATATGAATGATAATGCTGGGGTAAACAATTCTAGTGAGAGTTCAGTGGTAACAAGCATCAGCAACACAAACCAAAGCGTAACAGTTGGCAGTAGTTATAATCCTGAATCTGATGACTATGTCCATGATAGAGAAGGGTTCAAAAGAAGAATTGAAAGATTGGATGAAACCTTTGTTGATTTGACTTCTCGAGAGAATCCTAGCGAGGAAGATACGAACAGAAACATTGGCAAGAATGGTTCTCCAGTTAAAAAGAAAAACAAGAGAGATAAAGAAATTCTAAACCTTCTTTCACTGCCACCAAAACAAGGAAGCTCTCGAGACTCTTTGGGTTCTCTGAAACTTAAAGAAAGAAATGTTGCAAAAACTAAGAAAATAGAAAGTCAGGCTTCTATTGAATTCAAAGAGATAGTGCAAAGCTTGATAGAATTGGGATCAGAAATCGATGCTAAGGGTCTTGATACTCATCCAGACATTGACAAAATACTTGAGAGTTTGAGTGCCATTCGTATGGATTTTCTTCATATGTTAACTAATAAGAAGAACTTAGCGCAATAACAGTAAACTGAATAAGAAGAGGAAACAAACTCTATTGTGAATTGTGTTTTTTTTATAGTGATATATATTGTTTAATAGTGAAAAAGTGTTGTTTATTTTTAAAGTGTCTTAACATAATGGTGAGAGTATCTTGGTACTGCGCAATCAGGCCATGAAGACAAATATTGGGGCTGGATAGTATTTTTTCCCGCGAGCCACTGACTCAGCTTCGACCCAGAGTACTCTTGCTGGAAAAAAAATTTCTCAAGAGAAAAAACCAACAAATTCAGAAGTTTTTTGAGAGAGTAGAGTCCAACTGGGCAGTGTTAATAATAAATTTACAAAAACTCCATCATTCAATGATTTAAACGTAGATATATATATATATATTGAAAAAACATAATTACAATAAAAAAAAATAATCAAAAAAAGCAAACTTAAAAATAAAAACCCAATCTTAAACTAGTAATAAACAATGTTAAAATGATGATGATGATAATAATAATGTTATAGGAAAAATAACAAGATGAATGTCAAAAAACAAAAAAAAAAAAAGAA
>OKKB01000372.1_pt1 | contig 11688 bp, 6 predicted proteins | sample 1613931 | NCBI WGS metagenome assembly OKKB01 (sample SAMN04436893, study PRJEB24849) | human gut metagenome | biome: human gut; feature: NICU; material: stool | host: Homo sapiens | place: USA: Saint Louis, MO | collected 2012-02-08
TTTTTTGTATTTTTTAATCTATTATTTATATTTTTATATTGTTGATTTGTTTTTTAATCGCATAATGATGTTCCAACAAGCTTCTATAGAAGAGATGAGATTCCTGGTTCCTTGTTGAATGAAATTAATTTTGGAAATTGATTGTAAAGCAAAAGAATAAAAGAAAAAGTGGTATAAAGTTGCAAAAAAAATTTGGGCGCCAAGAAGAGTTTAAATACTTTTGCAAATCTTGTCATAAATATCCAAAGCGTGTAATAATTATAAAGCTCATCCTCACATTGGTTGCAAAACTTACAATAAAGTGCGGCTTGAAGTAGACTTCCTAAATAAGGAATAGTTGAAAAAAAATATTAACATTACTCTGGAAATCATGAATGATTAATGTCTCACTCAATAATACCCGAAGTCCATCTAAGACAAATTACTACCCTAATAAAACCTATGTATTGTGGGACTAGCAATGTCAGAAGCTATTGAAACTACTTCACTGTAAGCAATAATTGAACCTTCTGGTGTAACTGTTTGCAATAGTGAAATTTGTGTTTTGTGGTTTACATTTTGTTATATTTTGCAGAAAAACTGAAGTAGACTTTATCTTAAACTAAAATTCTACAAATATTTGCAGTGCTTGATCTATGTTCTTCAAAATACTCCCTAGAGAAATACAGTACCATCTAATTACTTGCAAAAGAATCTGTCACCACGCAACTATTAACCTAGTGAGTCTAGAAAGAATTCATCAAATCAATTGACAATACTTGTGTCACGTGACAAAAATTTGCTTAGATTTGACCAAATTACGCGTTCCTTTTTTTTTTACCAGTTCTCCCCCAACGAAAGAAAATAACAACGAAACGAAAATCAATCCAAACAGAAAAAAAAAAGAAAAATTTTCGAGATCAACATTTGGATTAGCACCACTGTTCTATCATACACAACAACAGTTCTCAGTTTTTCCTCAATCGAAATTCAATAGAAAGTATTCGCATAGGAACAATCCATCATTAGACTTGAGAACAATTTTACAATGAAGTCATTATTTGTTTCACTTTTCCTTTTTTTTATATCATCAATTTCAGCTCATAATGTGTTGATTGCTCCATATGGTAAACAATGCTTTTACGAGTCATTGAACAAAAATGATGAATTGGCAATCAGTTTTCAAGTTGGGTCACGTAATCCTTATAATTCCGAACAATATACCATTGATTTCTATATCAATTCACCTCAAGGACAAACCGTTTTAAAGAAAACTGGGTTGGACCATGGTGACGAAACCATTACTGCCACATCCAGTGGGAAATATTCGTATTGTTTTAGCAATGAAAGAACCGGTGTTGTTGACTTAGATGTCAGTTTCAATATTCACGGAGTTGTTTATGTCGATGTGAACGATCCAAAACTGGGAACTTTGGACTATGCTATCCAAAAATTAAGCCAATTGACCGATGATGTCAGAGCCGAACAAGGATACCTTGTTATCAGAGAAAGAACTCACAGAAATACTGCTGAATCTACTAACTCCAGAGTCAAATGGTGGTCAGTTTTCCAGATCTTTGTTGTTGCTGCCAACTCTATTTTCCAAATCTATTATTTGAGAAGATTTTTTGAAGTGCAATCAGTTGTATAGGAAGGAGATTTAATGTTTACATCATTGTATAATTCTAGCATTGTCTCAAATAATCAAAACGAATACATATATATTTTTGGTTTACATATATTCAAAGCTTGTCTTTTATGGAACTTTCAATGACCTCATGGTGGCTTGATTATTTATTGCTATTGTAGCTTTTCTCTAGTACAAATAACCAGCTTTTGTTAGTCTTAAATGGAGCCCCGAGCAGCAGATCCATCGCTAAGTATCGCCCATCGCCCGTTGAAAGAAGAGATTTACAAGAGGGGCTAGTAGTTCATGGTATTATACACAGGCCCAAGCTCAACAGATCAACTAATATTGACCAGGAAATTTCTGTTATTGCATACGGCATACTTAGACCCAGAGCTAGTAAGTTTGTTGTTTCATCAAAGATTCATAAAACCATTGTCGTGAAAAATTGAGACACGACCTGCATTTCAGTCGACGCGTGTTTTTCAATTCTCTTTTTTCTTCTTCTTTTTTTTGACGTTCCCGTCCAAGAATCTCTAGCGATACAGCACCAGGCCATCTCCATCCATAAAAAACCGCAAGAAAAAAAAAATTTAATCCCCCAAGTAAACAGGTACCAATAGTAAATACATTTTGCTGGTATTACTTATTTTCATTCAATATGAGTTGGTTTAGAAGAAATAAACCAACGGAGGAATCATCTACAGCTGATCCAAAAACAACACCTAGCAAGAAGAATCGAGTTCAGGTCCCTTCTTCATCACCGATAACCATCAACTCATCACCAACTAAAGAATCCACGATTCAACAGCCATCATTGGCCTCAAAGTTAATAAGTAATGAAAAGGAGCGAGAATTGGAATTTAAAAGACAAAAGATCAGACAGCATAAAGATTTCCCGTTGATTCGGAAGAAGTTTAATTACTTATCTGAAAGTGATATATTGAAGGCATTTGTGAAATGTAAGGGAAATGCCAGAGACATCAACAAGTATTTGGAAACAAATTTTGATAGAAATGAATACTTGAGGAAAGAAAATGAACAACGACAAAAGATTATCCAACAACAAGAAGAAATGAGAGAAAAGAATCGACAATTGAGATTCCAACAACTCGTTGAACAAACAAGTAAAAGCAGTACCCCAGAAGTTGAACGTGGCATTATCACTGATGATGTCAGTGGGTACGACGAGGAAGATGAATCTCCTGTCAAAATCAAAAAAGGTAGAGCAACAGTTAAAATAGACGACATGTCACCAACAAAACCAAATGCCCGTGAATCTACCAAAGTCAGTGTCAAAAGTAAAAAATCAATTAGCGACAAATATAATAGACAATCTACATTAGATAAATATGCGAGACAATTTAAACCAGATCAAACTAGCAGATTGGAATCATTACCGAAAAAGAGAAGATTAGTGAGATTGTCAAGCTTAGAGGATTCATCGACTCCAAGCTCAAGGTCGATATCACCAATCCCTGCCCCTGTTGGATTGGCAGCTAGATTCAGTTATAGAGAATCCAATACCCCAAATCCACCTCTGGACCAACCTGACGTGATAAAAATTGGTGATACCGAAGAGGAGGCAGAACCTGAGGATGAATTAGAAATGTTGGAACGTAAAATCTTAGAAAATCGTAAAAAGAGGAGACAAAATCAAGTTCAACAACCGAAACAAGATAAACAGAATCAAAGGAAACCATCTAGTACCAAAGCGATTATTAACCTCAGTGATGATGAGAATGAGGATATTGAAGAGTTACTAGATGACGACGAAGAGGATGGTGACAGTGATTCATTGGATGAAGCTGAAGACGATGAAATGGACACCGGATACACCTCCATAGACCAGAAAGTTTTGGAATTTATCAATAGTGCTCCGATCGAAGATTTATCGGATATTTGTGGAATTGAACCAAGTGTAGCTGAAATTGTGATTTCACAAAGACCTTTCCATTCGTTGGACGTTATTGCCGAAAATGATTTCCCATTGACCGATGCAGATGCTGCTAAAAGTAAGAGAAAGAAAAAGAAGTTGGGGTTGAAAATGATTGAGACAACGGAAGGCAATCTCAAAGGATACAAAGCAGTGGATTCCTTGATTAAGCAATGTGCAGAATATGGGGATAGGCTAACTGAACAGATGAAATCATGGGGTGTGTCATTAACCACTGAGCAAGGTGAATTAGATATGGTCGATTTGGACCCCATTGAGGAACAAGAAGTTGTTGATCTTGACAAGGAAGACGACGACTTTGATGAAGACATTATAATGGTTAAGAAAAGATACTTGACAATGAAATATATCAAAGACAAACCGGCTTTGTTAGCAGACGACGTGACATTGAATAATTACCAACAAGTGGGTATCAACTGGCTTAATCTTTTGTACCAAAACAAATTGTCATGTATCTTGGCCGACGAGATGGGTCTTGGTAAAACTTGTCAAGTCATTGCATTTATGGCCCATTTGAAGCAAGTTGGGGAACGAGGTCCTCATTTGGTGGTAGTACCGGCATCAACAATTGAAAATTGGCTACGTGAATTCAACAAATTTTGTCCTGACTTACTGGTTAGAGCGTATTATGGTAGTCAAGCAGAACGAGAAGAACTACGTTACGAATTACTGAATGATGACGAATTTGAAGTCTTGGTGACAACGTATACATTGGCATGTGGTAGTCCTGCTGATGCTAAATTTTTGAAAAGCCAAAATTTCAATGTGATAGTTTATGATGAAGGTCACTTGTTGAAAAATTCAACTTCAGAAAGGTACAATAAACTTATGAGGCTAAAAGGTAATTTTAGATTATTATTGACAGGTACTCCATTGCAGAATAATTTGAAAGAATTAGTTTCGTTGTTATCATTTATGTTACCACAGTTGTTTAATGAAAAGAGGGAAGAATTGTCTTCTATTTTTAATCAAAAATCCGGGACTGTTACCAAAGAGAATGATCACAACCCATTGTTGGCACAGCAGGCAATCAAAAATGCCAAAACCATGATGGCTCCATTTGTCTTGAGGCGTCGTAAGGATCAAGTTTTGCAGCATTTACCACCGAAAACCCTGCAAGTGGTGCATTGCACAATGACTAAAGACCAAAAAAGACTATATCTTGACCATTTCAATAATGGGAAATATGTGAGTTCAGAAAGACAGAGAAGAAGAACGTTACCACCAGAAACAGTAGCTAAATTAAATAGAGAAGATCCGATACCGACATCATCCAATGTCTTGATGGAACTTCGTAAGGCAGCATTACATCCGTTGTTGTTCAGAGTGATTTTTGACGACTCGAAATTACAAGAAATGAGTAAAGCAATCATGATGGAGCCAGAATATGCCACGGCTAATCAAACGTATATTTTTGAGGATATGCAAGTAATGTCGGATTTTGAATTGGACCGTTTGTGCACCCAATTCCCGAAAACATTAAGCAAATGGAAATTAGGTGATGAAAAGTTCTTGGACAGTGGTAAGGTTATTGAATTAGGCAAAATTTTGCAACACATCATCGACAATAAAGAAGAAAAAGTGTTGATTTTTTCTTTGTTTACTCAAGTTTTAGATATTTTGGAGAGAGTATTGTCAATATTCAATTATAAATTTGCAAGACTAGACGGGAATACTCCAGTTCAGGAAAGACAAGATTTGATTGATCTTTTCAACCAAGATGACAAAATACATATCTTTTTAATTTCTACTAAAGCTGGTGGTGTCGGTATCAATTTAGTAGCAGCCAACCATGTCATTATGTTTGATCAGTCATTCAACCCACATGAAGATAAGCAAGCAGAGGACCGTGCCCATAGAGTTGGACAAACCAAAGAAGTGAAAGTTTATCGATTAATTAGTGATGAAACAATTGAAAAGAATATTTTCTCAGTCGCTAGAAACAAATTAGAGTTAGACGAAAAGATTTCAACATTAGAGTCAATAGTTTATAGTTGAACAAAATAAGAAATGTACACATTTGAAGCTGATTTTCCCGCTTGTTTTGGTAATGCTGACTTGCGTTAGATGCAGATTGAAGTAAATACAAGTCTCTGATGAACTGAAAATTTGATTATTGGAAAATCAAGAGTTTCTCTATACCTTCCTTAATCAATACAGCCATGTTACTCTCGGGAGAGAGGGCTATCGTAATAGACGAGCTCACAAAGCCTTACAAAGTATTGCTATTTGAAAGCCGAAACAAGAACAATGAGAAGATAATCAAGATGAAATATGGGAAAAAACAAGCGACAGTTTCTATTGTCACACCAAAAACCAAGACCAGAACAAAACCAGTACTGGTGGTGGTGGATTGACAGTATTTTTACCCCAGAATTGGTAAAAATCGGTTTAATTCGGACTTGGAATTGCATAAATGGCTCCTCTTTATGCCTATTTATTGATTCACAATAGAAGAAAGAATTAAATGCCTCACTCTTAATCTGCCCACATCTACTTTCCCCCAAATTTTCTAAACAACAATGTTTGTTTAAATGGCGCATGTATTGTATTGTGTGGTACCGCGCCGAGCGATACTTTCTAGTATTTTGTTTGTTGTTCCGATTTCCCCTCTTTTTGTTTTGGGGGGGTTCTTCGTCTGTGTATAAAATGTGTGTATTATGGGGGTAAAGATGGACGGTTTTTTTTTCTCTTTGTTGTTGTTGCTGCTGCATAGCATCCTTCTTTCCTTCTCTTTTGCTTAATTGCGAACGGAAAAATTTAAGAGCAACAACAAATTTTATAAAATTGCCACAAGACAATAAAAAAAAAAGCGAAAATAAAAATTTGACTTTCGCATAAAAGGAATTAACATCAATGGTAGTGTGTTCTACAATGACACACACACACATAAATCTAATAGTCCCCCTCTCTCTCTTTCTCCATCAAGTTTTTTTTTTTGGTTGTATATATATATATATAATTAAGAGTTTGTTACTTTTCTTTCCTTGTTAACATATTTTCTGCTTTTTTCCTTTTCAAGGTTTAAATAATCTACATTAAAACTTACTAAAAACTATTACTTCATTATGGCTCCATTTGCAGGTATTAAAGAATTACCACCAGATCCATTGTTCGGATTAAAGGCACGTTACAATGCTGATTCTCGTACAAATAAAGTTGATTTGGGGATTGGTGCCTACAGAGACAACAACGGGAAACCATGGATTTTGCCAGCTGTTAGACAAGCAGAACAGAAATTGATCAACTCACCTGATTACAACCATGAGTATCTTTCTATCAGTGGATTTGCTCCATTTACTGAAAGTGCAGCCAAAGTTATTTTGGGTGAAAACTCATTAGCCATCAAGGATAAAAAAATTGTATCACAACAAAGTTTATCAGGTACCGGTGCCTTACATTTAGCTGGTGTTTTCATTAAAGAGTTTTACCAAGGTAACCACACCATTTATTTATCACAACCAACTTGGGCCAACCACAAGCAAATTTTCGAATACATTGGTTTCAAAGTTGCTAGTTATCCATATTGGAACAATGACACCAAGTCATTGGACTTGAGCGGGTTCTTGAAAGCCATTTCCAGTGCTCCTGATGGTTCAGTGTTTTTGTTGCATGCATGTGCCCATAATCCTACTGGGTTAGATCCTAATCAAAGTCAATGGGACGAAATCTTGGCTGCCTTGGAAAAAAAGAAGCATTTCATCATTTTTGACTCTGCATATCAAGGTTTTGCCAGTGGAGATTTGGAAAAAGATGCTTATCCAATTAGAAAGGCAATTGACTCTAAAGTTATCACTTCTCCAATTATTATCTGTCAATCATTTGCCAAGAATGTTGGTATGTATGGAGAAAGAGTTGGTGCCATCCATGTGATACCATCAACTGTTGAATCTAACGATTCCTTGAACCGAGCTATAAAGTCTCAATTGAACAGAATCATACGTTCTGAACTTTCTAATCCTCCTGCCTATGGTTCTAAAATTGTTGCTACCATCTTGAATGATCCAGAATTATATTCTCAGTGGCGTAAAGATTTAGTGACAATGTCTTCTAGAATTGGTGAGATGAGAAATACATTGAGAAGCAAATTGGAAAGTTTAGGAACCCCAGGTACTTGGAATCACATAACTGAACAAACAGGTATGTTTTCATTTACTGGTTTAACCCCACAAATGGTTGAACGTTTGGAGAAACACCACGGTATCTATTTGGTTAGCAGTGGTAGAGCCTCTGTTGCCGGATTGAATGAACATAATGTCGACCAAGTAGCTAAAGCTATTGATGAAGTGGTTAGACATTTTGGTAAAAGTAAACTTTAGAGATTAAGTTAGTTGTTGCTTTTTATGGCCTTTACTAGCTTATTGTTATTGATTTTTGATTTTTGATGCTTATTTATTTCCTTATATTTCATATCTAAGTAGATGGTGGTTGCAAAGTTACTTTTTTCTATTTCATAGTTTTAATTTATGTGCATTGTTATCTTGTTGTTGTTAATATCTGTTCGACTCGTCTTTGTAGAAAAGTATATTGGGATTGCAGATAGAGCCCTTTGTACGTGAAAACTCACCCTTTCAACAAGAACCTTTGCACTTTTTCAACTTATAATCTTAATAAGGACAGCTCTGGTAATTTTTTTTTTAAATTCTGTATATATTAATGATAAATTTTACAAATATGTATATAAAAAAATAAGATTTATAAAATTTATTTGGTTAAAATTCCTCCCCAAAAATAAAAATAAAAATGGATAGAATTCCTATGATACATATTATATTACCAACTTTTCTTTTCTTTTCTTCTTCTTCTCTTTAATAATAGTTATTTCTTCATGCAAATTTTCATTTTCATTCTAACTTCTTGGTGTTTTCTTTATTGTTGTGATTGTGTATGTGAGTTTTTTTTTCTTCTAAAAAGCCGTTTACTTTCTTCTGAATGAACAACCTTCAGTCAATTTAGCTTTACCACCAGTTGGGGTACACAAAACAGTAGAACAAGAGTCACAAGTGACAGCAGTTTGAGCGTGACTGAAAACAGTGGTGATATTAAGACATCCTTGACATTTAACGTCCATAAAGAAAGATCTTGGTTGTTGAACTAAAGTTTTCAATTTGTGTTGTTTAGCTTCAGTGGCTGGAGATGGATGTAATAAATCTTGAACTAAAACCTATACGAAAAAAAAAATAATAGTTAGTATTACATGTTTTATTTGAAAGATTGTGTCTGAGTTATGTCAATGTGGGAAAAGGAGGGTTATATTCGTTTCGATGATTTCAGTAATAACACATGGATCCACACCAAAAGTATATTTCTTTGACGTTTTCTGAGGTGGTAACTTTCATGCTGATTCTCTTCCCTTTTTCCTGTTCTTTTAAAGTAGTAGTTGCTATTAATATGTTGATCCTAATTCATTATTTGGTAGTACAATGTTTTCTGATTTGTTAATCATCATTGCTTATTTCATGCTTCGTCTTATTGAATTTTTATTTCAATTTGATCATCTCTTGATTCCAGTAAAATAGTATACTCCTATGTCATGATATTCTGATCATCCAGGAATATTCCTCCATAACTCATGGTAAATCTAATGAACATACCATTGTTAACTTGTTTCTCTAATATGTATAATTCAAAAACTGAAATCTATTGAAAACTGAAAATTTTTTTTTTTTCTCTTTTCTTCTTTCCAATTAGGTTTCGTGAGTTACCAAAAAAAAAAATGCGATAGTATGGCAAGAGAGAAGAAGATTTCTCACTATACGCAGCATATTGGGGGAGGAAGTTAGTTTTTTTTTGTTTGTGTGTGTACAAATGTCCACTTTTCATTCAAAGCAATACATCACGTGCAAACAATTAGGGCTATTAGGGCTCAACATTTTTTTTTTCAATTGTGAAACAACCAAAACTAAAACTGCAAAAAGTGTCAAGAATAGCTTTTCAATGGTTGAGCCAATATTTTATTTGATCAGTAAACTCATTTTTATCAGAGAATACAGCCCCAAGGTTGAATTATTCTACCATCAATTTGAGATGTGACTTATTGGATATATATTTTGCACCTGACTACAGTCCACACTCTACACAATGCCTACAAATGAAAAAGTACTCACTATGATAGAGTATTCTGTTTCAGCACTACTAAATATGCACCAGAGTTTACATCTATCGTAATTGTAAATCTTTATGAAATTTTATCAAATAAACAGAATCAGTTTTTGGTTGGCAAGTTTCTTAATTTGACTGGTCTCATCTTGGAATATTTTTTATTCTAAACTATGCTTAGGTACTGATGGGAAAAACCCTTCTTCCTGAATTTTCACCGCTCTTTGTTGATTATATTTCTTTTTTTGATGAAACATCAATCTATTTTTATAAATGTCTTGATTCAATTGATACAATTTGAATTTAAACTCCAGGATTTTCTTACTTGTTTCTTCTAATTCTTTTGTAACATCGACCAATTCTTGTTTCAATTTTTCATATTTCGACTCTGTAGATTTGTCCTTATCCTTATCCTTGCCCTTGTCTTTATCTTTATCCTTCTGTTTCCAATATCCTGCCACAGTGTTCCAAATATATGGTTTTTCCGACTCAACATCTTTCTCCAATTTTGATTTCTTGTCCGTGAGTGTCTGTTTTTTGTCTAGTAGTTCAGTGTATTCTTGAGGATGTATGGCATTGGCAAATTGATCATCTAATAAATGTTGTGGACAAGTATAGAAAAAATCACCATTACCATCAGCTAGTAGAACTGTTGTTGCTGGTTTATAACATATAAGACAAGCTTTTGAATCCAGAGATGCAACTAGTTTAACATGATATTTATTTGGAAATGGGGGTTGCTGTGGTGGTTTACTCATAATGCAATTATCAATCACTAGTAGATACTAGTGGCGGGCAGTTATTGTAGACTTGTGGCTCTCTTATCCTCTTCTTCAAGACTAACTGTGTCAAAGAAATGGTGAGAAGTAGCCTCCACGATATTTCTTATTGATAAGTAAATGGTCGTGTATCTTTGGTGAAAAAAATATATACCTCAATTGTTTGATAGAATTGCAACATTACATTCTGTCAATAAATTGGAATTATTGATGTGCTCTAGAATTCAAAAAGTTGCTGTCCTATTTCTTCGTTTCTTCTTAGTTAGTAAGCTCAATTGGTCTGTTGATTTTATTTTCGTGCTATTCAAACCATGTATTGGGTCTCCGTGGATAGGAAATCTTAAATATTATATTATTCGATTTGTAAAACATGCAGGGGAGAGAAGGGGGAGGGGAAGTAAGGAAGAGGAGGATGGATGGATGTATTGGTTATACGTCTTGAAAAATTAGCTGAAAGTGTGGAGATGTTTAATATTATTAGTTCTTTATTGTTTTCTTGCTACTCGTTAAAGACCTCTCCGTTATATTAACACTGATTTGCAAAAAAAATTATAAAGATTTTCAAAACTTTACAAATTTTCGTGTTTCACTTGTGATTTTCTTGCTATTAATTAGTAATAATAATAATATTATTATTAAGTATGCACTTGTATTGTAGTCTCTCAATTTAGCTTCCTTTTTTACATACATACAAGTACATTCTATTATCTATGTAAACTTACACAATTTCTAAAAACGGCAATAATAATGTCGCTGCGGTCGATTTACACGACAAGAAAAAAAAACCAACCAACAACAAAACTTAACCACCACTACAATTACCACGACATTATTTGATTAACCTTTGACCAATGAAACAGCTTTATCTGATAGTGCTTCTCCGCACCCCACCCGCTCTTACTCTTATACAATACTAAGAAGGCTCACTTATTAAGAAAGCCTATCATAAGAATGAATAAAGAATATAGCTAAATATACCTCAATTGATAATTTGTAGAATACAGTTCGTTTCTATTCAAAATATATTTTGTGGTTTCCTCATTATGCCGATGTAAATTCATTATTTAACACGGGGTGAAAATCAACAACAAACGACATCACGACATCTCGACACAATTTATTCATTCGGCCGTCATTTTTTCTGATACTTGGGTTAAGTTGGGTGTGGATGTCGTCGCATGTCGTGTTTCATTAACCCTAGAAAGAAGCCGAAACAACAAACAAAACAACAACAAACTAATTTGGGG
>OKKB01000375.1_pt1 | contig 11531 bp, 5 predicted proteins | sample 1613931 | NCBI WGS metagenome assembly OKKB01 (sample SAMN04436893, study PRJEB24849) | human gut metagenome | biome: human gut; feature: NICU; material: stool | host: Homo sapiens | place: USA: Saint Louis, MO | collected 2012-02-08
ATTATTAGGATCATTTTCTAATTCAATTAATTTCTCCAATAATTGATCATTATTAGGTATTTTTTCTAAACCTTTCATTAATACTTTACGTTTGTTTATGTTGTTAGTTTCCAAATCAGTAGCTTTTAACCATAATTTTTCTGATTTAGGATTATAATTCAAGGCATTAGTAATTAATTGTTTACATAATTTAATATCAGATTGATTCAATCGAATATTTTCTAACCAAATTTCATCATTTCTAGGACATTTTTTACAACCTTCTAAAATATATTGTTTAGCAAGTTTTAAATTCTTCCCATCTTGTTCTTCTAATCTTGCTGACAGAATCCATGAACTTGGTTTATAAGGTTCAGATTTACGTAATGATGATAAAATAACTCGATTTTTTTGAAGATTAGCATATTTTGAATCTTGTTCAACTCCTGTCATATTCAATATGCTTTGTTGTAATTCTTCACTAACACTACTGGAATTGTTTATCGATTGTCCATTGGTTTTAACATATGCAGGTAATAAATTATCCAATTGAGACCCTAATAATTTATCTCTTGATTCAGATAATGATTTGAAATTTGTTGTGTTGGTACCAGTGGCTGAACTAGAAGTGGATATTAATGTATCAGGAGCAGAATACATTCTTTGTTGTTGTTGTTCTAATAATCTTGTTCGTTTATTTTTCCTTGTCATATCACCAGGTTCAGGTAGATTTAACCAATCATCTTCGGTTAAATTTGCTAATTGTCGTTTCAAATCAGAAAACTGAGTAGAAGAATTGTCATTGGTGGTGGTGACTGTCGGCTTGGCTCTGTCATTTTTATTATTTGGGGATTTCCTTTTTTTGGATTGTAGTTTTTTTTCAATTTCATTATATATTCGATCGGCTTCTTCATCATCTTCATCTTCTTTACCTCGTTTTTTTGTAGATAGAATCCCATCTTCATTCAATTGGGTTGTGGTTTCATTATTGTTGTCTTCATCCTCTTCTTCTTCTTCTTCATTTTGTACAATGGCAATTCCTCGATTGAAACTATCTGGAGATGTACTGGTTCTAAATCCAACAGCACCTCTTGCCAGACCTGCAACATATCCTTCAGGTGCTTCTTGATCTAAAAATGATTTCCTTTCCATAAGTGATAAATACTATAAGTCTCCTAAATGATAAAAGTGTATTGTCGGAGGGGTTATGAATTAAGTTCGTGTCGGACACAAAGAATTTCCCATTCATTTTTCCTCTCATCTCATCACTACAAAAAAATTTCATCTTCCACTGTCACACTCGAAAACATTCATAATAACGATTACAGACGACAACGACAACAATAAAGATGTCAAAAAGATCAGCTGAAGATGATTTAAGTGGCAATGGATCCACCAGTCATACTGCCGTTAAAACTAATAAAGATTCTCTTCCAACTACTACAAATGGAAAGGAAGAAGAACCAGACAATATGGATATTGGGGAATTTGAAGATCCATACGGTGATGAATTTGAAAGTGATGAAGAAATTATAGAATTAGACGATAACAATGATGAAGAAGATGATGAAATGATTGATGAAAATTCAACACAAGCCAAAATTGAAGAATTAGAAGCCAAAGAACAAGAACAACAACAACAATCATCAATATATTTACCTCATAAATCAAAACCATTAGGACCAGATGAAGTCTTAGAAGCCGATCCAACAGTCTATGAAATGTTGCATAATATCAATTTACCATGGCCATGTTTGACTGTTGATATTTTATCAGATTCTTTAGGTAATGAAAGAAGATCATATCCAGCAACAGTTTATTTAGCTACTGCGACTCAAGCTGCTAAAGCCAAAGATAATGAATTGTTAGCTATGAAAGCATCTTCATTGGCCAAAACATTAGTTAAAGATGAAAATGAAGAAGATGAGGAAGATGAAGACGATGACGATGATGTTGATAGTGATCCAATATTAGATTCAGAATCTATTCCATTAAGACATACTACAAATAGAATAAGAGTAAGTCCTCATGCTCAACAAACTGGGGAATACTTAACTGCTTCAATGTCAGAAAATGGTGAAGTTTATATATTTGATTTACTGGCACAATATAAGGCATTTGACACACCAGGTTATATGATTCCTAAATCATCGAAAAGACCAATTCATACTATTCGTGCCCATGGGAATGTTGAAGGTTATGGATTAGATTGGTCTCCATTAGTAAATACAGGGGCTTTATTATCTGGAGATATGTCAGGGAGAATTTATTTAACTAATAGAACGACATCAAGTTGGACCACTGATAAAACTCCATTTTTTGCATCACAATCTTCAATTGAAGATATTCAATGGTCAACTGGTGAAACTACAGTGTTTGCCACGGGTGGATGTGATGGATATATTTGTATTTGGGATACAAGATCGAAAAAACATAAACCTGCATTATCAGTAATTGCTTCTAAATCTGATGTTAATGTGATATCTTGGAGTTCTAAAATCAATCATTTATTGGCATCAGGACATGACGATGGTAGTTGGGGTGTATGGGATTTAAGAAATTTCACAAACAATACCACCAGTAATCCTTCACCTGTGGCTAATTATGATTTCCATAAATCGCCAATCACATCAATTTCATTCAATCCATTAGATGAATCAATCATTGCTGTTTCATCAGAAGATAATACTGTTACATTATGGGATCTTGCTGTTGAAGCTGATGATGAAGAAATTTCTCAACAAAGAAAAGAAGCTCAAGAATTACATGATATTCCACCACAATTATTATTTGTCCATTGGCAAAGAGATGTTAAAGATGTTAGATGGCATCCACAAATTCCTGGTTGTTTGGTATCTACTGGTGGTGATGGATTAAACATTTGGAAAACTATATCTGTGTAATGCTACCAACAACTAGTAATAAATTGGACATAAATATATATATATATACATATGTATGTGACCTACTTTTTCATTTTCTTTAATATTTATTGGCTTGTAGTTTTGATAATTCTAATTGTTTAATTTTGGCATTAATTTTCACTAATTGATCATCAATATCAATCCAAAATTTATTTTGTCTTATTGTACATTGAATATATCGTTCTAATACAATCATTGATTTAATTATTAATGCTTGATGAATTTTCATAATTTGATTCAACTGCTTTCGTTTAGCTAACAATTCACTAGTATCATTGATTGAACCCGACGATAATAAATAATTATTATTAATACCATTGATAATTGATTCATATTGAAAATTTATTATACTTATCATCTTTTCATAATTGTCAGTATTGATAAGATCATCATAAAGTAGATTCAAAAACTCTAATTTTGTTTCTTTATCGATAGGCGTGGTTGTGGTTGTGGTTGTGGCTGTCGAAGTATTGAGGTGTAATTTATTCCATATTTTCAATTGCGAATTGATATTATTCAATTTTTGAAATTCAGGATATTGTTGATATAATTTAGATAATTGTGATTTCAATTGGTTAATTTGTGATGATATTGTTTTGTCGTCATTATGATCACCAATATTGTTTACTTTATTATTGTTATCATCTAAGAGGATTAATTCAAGATCATTTATTCGTTTGAAAAGTCCTTCAAATGTATTATCAACCATTATATGTTAAATTTGATTAATGTTTGCCTTTTTATGGTTGGCCATTCTAGTTTGAACTGATTTGTTTAGAATTTGTAAGGATTTGACTACGCACGACCTACCCTGTGATGGATTCAATTCACCAAACAGAATTTAAGGGGAAAGGGGGAGGGGGAGGAGGGAATTGGTATTATTGTACAACAGAAATCACTAGAAATCAACTCATCTAGTTTAGATAGCTCAATATCAACATGCTAAAGTATTTACAATGTCTTTTGTATATGGAATAAAACTTACAAAATTCCTGTGATCTTTAAAAATGTTGAATCTTTAACCAAATTGTACGCGTCTTGATTTTAAGTTATATTATTTCATTATTGTTTCACGTGACGATGTGATATTTCATAATCATTGGACAAGGGCAAGGTCAACGACAGACAGACAGACATACAGACAGATACCGTCAAGTACTTCCAACAATTACACTTTTGAAATATCCAACTCCCACCTCATTTTTTCTTTCTTTTTTGAAAACTTCAAATAGTTATCATTTAAGTCTACTTTGAAAGACACTAAAAGATATCTTATAAGATTTGTATTTAAAAACCGATCAATTCAATTTACCATAAAAGCTCAATTGATTCAGTAAAATTACAAACTAAACAGCGTGTCAAACAATTACTCCCATTAGTATTAACAAACGGGAATTTCCTATCAGTTTTGCTAATATCTAAACACCTTGTTGAAAAACTCCTATGGTCTTCGCAAGTGACGACGTTGATCTTTTCGTTGGATTAATAAAACTTCCATCTGAAATCATTTCTACAATTATAAGTTACACCCTCAAGTGCAGATTACCAGAATTATTATATTTCCCTCCAATTAGAGAAATAGTGGCTACTGAAATTTTAACAAATGTATACATTAGAAAAAGAATTTTTAGACACAGGGACGACCTTGAAGTGTCTTATGAGGGTTTTGATTTCTGTGACTGCGACCACCTCGATATTAAAGTCAATAATTTGAAACAAGGTATTCGTCAGTGGAATATATTCCCAAAATCCATTAGTATAGACAGCGAGGTCGAACTAAGTGATGTTGTGAACACTTTTCCTGAAATTTTAATGGATGCTCTGAGTATCAAGTGTTATTTTGATTGGAAATGCAATCTGGACCAGGAAAACCTATTACGGCTATTTTCGAGGTTCAAAATCAGGCTTGACAACTTCCATTTTTCTCATTCATCATATCCATTCAAAATACCTCCTATTGCCACACACATTAGCCTACATTGCTCTTCATTGACTGATTATGCAATCCCCAATGTAAAGAAGTTTAACATTCACGCAACCTCTAATGTTGTGAGAAACCAAACATTCACCTTTTCTCCTGATTTAGAAGATTTGGATATTTATACTGACCAGTCAATTCAAGTGATTGTACCTCCAAACTTACGGAGACTAAACATACGCACAATTAATGGTCTAACAAATTTGGTATTCAAAGAAATGCCCAATTTAGAGTATTTACTACTTCAATTACCAAATATTCAGTCTTTTGACGCGGCAGAAATAATTGCTCCCAATTTACAAAGACTAACCTTGTCTTCTTGTGAAAAGTTGTTTAATTTTGATGGTTTGCGAAAATTTCAACATTTAAAGGAATTAAAAATAGAAAATAGTAATTATCCCATGGATTTGTTTAATGAAGGTTATTTTCCTGAGCTAGAAAAGTTGTTGTATTGTCATTGTAAGTTTCCAGAGTTAGAGGATCCTAACAACTCATTATTAACCTTTTCTCCAAATTTGAAAGAATTAGAAATAAGTAATTATCGTTTTCAAAAGGACATGTTAGGCAGTTTGGTATTCCCTCCTACATTAACAGTTTTACGTCTTAATAGCTTAATATTTAATTATGATTATTTGGGTGCAAACTTAAAATATATCCATGTTCGTACTTCAAAAATTACATGCAAAAGTGACTTTAGAATCCCGCATATGGCTCAATATTTCATCTTGGATGCCAATTATTTAATTCTTGAAAGTTTGGATTTTATGTATCATTTGCCGACTAGTCTTGCATACTTGCATTTGATTGCCCAAGAGCTGGGAAAGATGAATCCTGCCACCCAATTGATTGCATGGCCATTAAAGTTGCGTGATTTTGCTCTCGAAAATTTAAAAATTGACCATTATACATTAGAGTCGTTGAACTTGAAGCACTCTAGGCTTGAAGTAATTAAAATTGATAAAGGAAATGTCAAAACATTAGAAACTGATTTATTTCCTGTTACTGTTAAAGATCTTACTTTAAAAGAAATGGGAATTGAGAAGTTACCAGATTCGTTTGAAAATTTGGAAAATCTATGCGTATTGTCTTTTAAGGGAAATCAATTGAGAGAAGTGGATCCTGTACAATTGCCAATGGCAACATTGGAACTTTTGAATGTGTTTAATTGCAACCTTCGTTTCATATCGCCATTTTTAGTTTCGATGTTGAATGATAAGTATAAAAATGTTAAACTAAGAGTAAACGCTTGTGGAAATTTGAATGTCAGTGTTATTGATATCAGAAGGGCATTAAAAGCAATCAAGGGCCTTTCATTATATGTCACTGAACTCGATAAAACTTTGATTGAAATATCCAAGCATTCTTCTCGTTTAAAATGTATACCCGAGTACATCGATCCCCTCTTGAAAGGATCTCAAACCGACGATCTTTATAATGGGAGTGAATTTAGCCTGGATGAAGAATCCGATAGTACTGTTGCAAGGAAAAGAAGAAAGACTTTTCCTGACTTTTTTACTTGGGGTAATGGGGTTAACCTTGGGTAATTTCGTGGGCTTTGCATATGACTTATATAGATACATATAGTTGGACAATTTCCCCACTCGACCTCGAGTCGCAGAAGAGGAATTGAGGAACTTTCTAAGAATATATAATACATTCTGGGCGCTCTATAACAAAAGTCGTACATTTTATAAGACGTTATTCATTTTGAAATGTGGTGATACTCTAAAGTCACCTTCAATTAGACAGATTATGATTGTACAATCATAGTTATACAAGTTGTTTTTTTATTGTTATTTACAATACATTTTTTTTTTACCATTCAAATAGTCTAGTTGTTTAGATTGATATATAAATCAATATACAAATAAATGCCTATCTAATCATACTTGATCTTGCTCTGAGAAGAAACTTAGATTATATCCCTTGACACTCAATTCTTAGAAGTTGAAGATTTATGATTGTCAATTTCTGGTATTCACCAACTTGGAGCCTTATATATAGACTGGACAAGGCAATTACTATTTACCTAAAATAGAGGATACTTTATTTTTGTATACTATATCATTATTCTATACATTAAGTTATCCAAAAAGAACAAAACGTAAAAGAATTAATCAATAACTATTGCTATTCTTCTTCACTACTACTTCCATCATCTATATTTGGTGTATTACCACCTAAAATTAAATCACGTAAACTTCTTGGTCTACCACCCAGTACAGTCTTGTTAAAATTCAATTCCTCATTACTATTACCATTATCAATTGAAATATTTTTAGTTTTATTATTATTATTAGAAGAAGAAGAATTGCTATTATTACCTTCATCAATTTTAATCCCTGTGAAATGAAAATCTTCAAAATCACTTTCATCAGAATCATTAAATGCTATTGGATCAACTTCTATAGTAGGTGATGGTTTCTTCTGTATAGATTGATTTGATTTGGTCTCCTTGATTTGTTGTTGTTTAGGTTGTTCCTCTTCTTCTAAAAGTTCTTCTAATTGATCTTCTAAATCTTTGAAATCATCATCTAAATCATCTGTCAAATCAACAGTTTCTTCACTAAGTGGTTTTTTCTGTTTTTTCTGTTTTCGAGGTTGTGGTTTCACTTTTGTCTTGGAAGTTTCCTCACTTGGTTTTGGTTTTGGTTTTGGTTTCAGTTCCATCCCTTTTGTGATATTTTGATTTTCATTCTTTGATTTATTTACTACTTCCTCCTTTTTATCCTCATCATTATCATAATTATCAAAATTGAATTCAATAATGGGAACTTCTTCTGTCAGTTTATCATCCATTTCCAAATCTTCAAAATCAGATTCACTAATTATAGGTTCTGAAGAACTTTCTTTAGGTTTGATTTCTGGGGTATTTGTAGCTGAAGGTGGACGTTTAGATGCCATTTTCCTAACTGGTGTAACTGTTGGTTTAGGAGGTTTTCGAAGGGGTGAAGTTTTAGGTGTTGATTTTTTGGATGGTGGTAATATAACTGATGAATTTGAAGATATGGTCAGATTTGGATTCGGCGTTGGTGTTCTGGTATTATTGTCATTTTTCAATAATTTCAGTTGTTGTCGTTGTTGTACCTGATATTGTTTCTCCATAGTTTTAATTTGATTCTGTAATTTACTGACATTTCTACTTTTATTAAACTTAATAGTTGAATCCAATTTTTTCAATTCAACAACTTTATTATTGTTATTATTGTTATTGTTGGTGGTATGATTTTGAGAATTAAATGTTAAATAATAGGCATCATTATTGGTATTACTACTGGTAGTATTATTAATTTGATATCGTTGCGGTATACCTTCAAAAAATATTGGTGTTGGGTCAGAATCAGACAGAGTTGCCTTTAATATACATGTTTGATCTTGTTGATATAGTTTTAAGGGTTTAGATTGATCCATTGAATCAGGTATAAACCCATAACGAATGGCAATATTATCATTGAAAGAATTATTATTAGTTGATGGGTTATCTAATAGTATCGATACATCTAATTCATATTCTCCATCTTCTAGGAATGACATTATTAAGGCGAAAAAGGGGAGTGAATGCTAGTGATGAAGGGAAGGGAAGGGAAGTTCCAGGTATGTCTTCTAAAAGAGTTTATAACTAAATTATAATAGTTGAAACAAGTAATTAATCCAGATCAAAAAAAAGTAAAGAAAAAAGTGTTCACTATAAGATTGTGTGTGTGTGTGAGTCTAAGATTAAAAAAAAAAGGAATTAACAAAAGGCGGGAACAGGAGGAGAGGAGTGGAAAGGAGTAGCCGAGAGTTTTTAATAATGAATTGATGGGTAGATGTGTTTTACTACTTAATGTTTCAATGATTAACAGAGAAATTGCTTGATCTATTATTAAACCCCCAATTTGATATATATAAATATTCAATTATTGAAAAGACTTTAAAGGAGTTGTGGTATTGATTCTCTGTTGGTTAATTCCAAGTGTTTGTTGAATAATTTTTTTGGGTTCAAGATTCAACCCAAAAATATTTAAAAAAAGAATATTGTTGTGAGAAGTGACAAGTAAAAGAATATTCAAGACTAGTACTCATGATACAATAACTAAACAGTTTTTTCTTAATTTATCTCAATTGTATTATGTATTTCACTATAAATCAGAAAAGTATACACTAATGGAAACTGATAAACACACAGCATTCCTAACAAACATCTTAGAATAATTCAGAAACATCCACTGAAGTATTACTTTCACTTACTTCTAAACATTCACTGCTTAAAACAGTAGACCAAGAGCCCAGAGCAACCCCAAAACTACCAGGATTAACATTTCCAGAACTTATATACTGAATATCAGTAGTTCCATTGCTATGCAAGATAATACGTCTAATTTTGTTAGGATCAACTTTAGAACTAAACTCTTCACGACTAACATTGATTGTAGTATCAATTTCATTCTTTGACTTCTTAGCAGCATCATCAGAAGAATAGACACCAATACAGAATGACTTACCAATTTTCAAACCATAACAACCGTCAGAGACATCATTTTCACTTAATTTAACACCATCAAGGTACACTCCACTGTATCGATCATATGCAATTGAGGTGCCTTGTTTTAATGGACGTTGCATTACTGGCCATGACCATTCTTCTGCCGAGTTACTAACATCTTTTACTTTGATACCATTATTCAGTAATGATTTTCCAATAGTAATTGGCAAACCAAATACATTAATTTCAACAAAATTTAACATGTTGTTGAATTGAATTTTTAAGGAGAAAGAACAAGCTACACAAAGTTAGTAAGTGAATCCAACCCCTTTTTATTGCAATCCTTCAGAATAAACTTGAATGTAGATATAGAGGGGTAACCATGTGTTTATTGCGATTTCATTGATAAGCTCGAAATAAGTCACTTAATTATTGTGCCGTTCACTCAATTTTGTTTGATGTGGTTTTTAGATTATATTGATAACAATAAGAAGAGGAAGAAAACTAAAGTGTGGCATTCTAGAAAACATAAGTTTACTTGCATCTATCGAAAACGTATTGACACTTTTCTTTACCCTATTGTTTTCTTATCAAGGTTAGTCCTGTCAACTTGCACTAAATTATAAATTATGGAACAGATTGCGCTTTTTTCTTTCGACTATCGTAATGATAATATGTTTTGGTTTAATACTAATAAAAATCTGCCTCATCTGAAGTATTTAATTATCAAAATCTACTTAACCCCAAACTACTTTGATGTCAAAAATTTAGAAAGTTACTTGCAAAGTCTGAAATTTTTCTTTTAATGCGGAGTAGCCTAAATTTATAAGCCTCGAATGATTAACCATCCTCTTATCAAGAATGTATAGTATTTAAACGGCATCAAACAAAATGTCTTCTGGGACATAAGCTAAGAGAAGATTCGGCAGGGGGGGGGGTGATGAAATCAAACAAATAGCTATTATTCTACACTACTATCTTAGAAGTATCTTCCAATTCAAATCATTAAAGGTGTCACGAGTTAAGAGATATCAAATATCATAAAGGAAAAATATACACTACAATCTCATACAAATCACCAGATTCTTTAATTACCATAACCACCTTCTTGTATTTATTAAGTGATAGAATTGAGCTTTTTTCTCTTTTCTTAATTGGAATGGTTGACAACTGCGAATTAGCGCCATATATCTCTTGTTGATGCCGCATGTTTGGATTTTGTGTAATATGTCAACTGTGGTTCTTTCTTGTTGCCATAGTTTAGTTTTAGTTTAATTGTGTTGGCCTATTATTGTTAGCCTAACTTTTATAGATACTTTGGTTTTTTAACAATTGGTAATCGAATTTTAACATATATTTTACTTCTAGTTGATAATTTTGTTAGTCAATGATATCTCTTCTTTATTGTTATGCTACCATATGCTATACTGCTAGCAAATGAAATTTAAGTGAGCTAGTTTTTTTTTTGGAGTGGGAGAGTGCACGTGATGCAACCAACCGAGGAGTTTCCCGATGGTTCCATGTCATATATTCAAAAGGAGATCATAATTCAAAAATCATTTACAAGGCAATAATCCAAATAAATCAAGAGACTCCACTCTATAAATAATTGAAATCAGTTTTAAACTATTTTATTTTTACCTTGAAACTTTAATTAGTAGAAGAAGAAATCATTTGAAACAAATTTAATACAACTAACCTACTACTACTACAGGTGGCCCCTAAGAGAAGAAACAAAAACAAGGAGAAAGAAAGAAAGAGAGTGAGAGAGAGAGAAATATAAAAATCTCTCGTTGTTTTAACAACCAATCCACAAACACATACATATACATAATAACTCTATTAGTAATCTTCATCTTTTCTTTAATCATTGATTATCAACAACCATAGCATCACACATATTATATCCAATTGACAAATATTATCATCCTTTTTCTGTTTAACAATCAAAAACATCTATTTCACAAACCGACATGTCATGGATAGGAATTAAAAAAGCTATTAATCGAGCTGGAACTCAAGTTATGTTGAAAACTGGTCATATTGAACAAACTATTGATAAAGAATATGAATTTCAAGAAAAACGATATCGAACTATGGAAGAAAATTCTATTAAATTACAAAAAAATTTACGATTATATTTGGATAGTTTAAGATTATTAATAGAGTTATTATGTATATGTAT
>OKKB01000376.1_pt1 | contig 11517 bp, 6 predicted proteins | sample 1613931 | NCBI WGS metagenome assembly OKKB01 (sample SAMN04436893, study PRJEB24849) | human gut metagenome | biome: human gut; feature: NICU; material: stool | host: Homo sapiens | place: USA: Saint Louis, MO | collected 2012-02-08
GTAGTAGTAGCACTTGTGTTGTTATCAAGTTTACTATTTTCATTATGCAAATTTCTTAGTTTTTTATATTTTTTCGTTGTTGAAGGAGGTCTAAGTCTAGTAGAATAAGGCGAAGGTAATCCTGAAAATTGATAAACTCGTTTAATAGAAGGTATAATTGAAGTAGTATTATTGAACGATTGATTACTTCTATCAAAAGTATCATTTTGAATAGTGTGATATGTTGGTTTATAACCTGGAGTAGATATACTTATGTTTGAAGTATCATGAATCAAGGTACTTTGTTTATATGGAGCAACCGCCGTTTCTGATATCTTTTCATTTCTAGCTTTTTTCCGTTGTGGTTGTTGATGTTGATCTAATATTGATTCCGATATCACTCGTTTACTTATTGGTGTACCTGCTTTTGATCTTGAAATTAATGCCATTACTCCTTCATATTCTATATCATTCAATGGAGTTTCACCTTTTCTTTTGAAAAAATTAGATAAAATTTCATTTGCAGTTTGGTCGTTGGTTGTATCATTCATAGATATGTCATGACGACTAATGTCTGCAACTTGATTCATCAGTGGTTCCTGTTTCTCTTTTGGTTGTTCCTTGGGTTGTTGTATATCATCTAATGTGAATGATCCAGGAACTCTAAACGATTTAATACCATCAGTAGAAGTCGATGTTGATGATGTTTGTTTGGATAATTTCGGTTCAGGAAATTTAAATGGTTTTATAAAAGATGATGTAGACTCATTACTTTTATTTGTATTTACAGATGATGATGATGATGAGGATGGTTGATTTTCTGGAGATTCAGATTTATTATCATTTTTATTAAACCAATTTTTGAATTTATTAGTTATCAAAGAATATGGATGATAACTATTATCTTTCTTAGTATTTAGCTTACTTTTGTAAGAACTAAATACTTTTCTATTATCCATTGTCAGAAAAAGAAAGTTTTATCTGATAGTTGTAAATGGTAGTTGATATATAATCAATTAATATTTGTTGATGGGAATTAAAAACTCCTTTTAATGTGTTGTGTTGCTATGAAAGAAGAACCACCAACAAATTTTTTTCCTTCTTCTTCCTTCTTCACTTCTTCACTTCAAGAAAAGGTTTTTCTTTGAGTGAATGAACGACATTATTTTATTTGACGACTTTTACGACATGCTTTGAATAGGTGATAGCCAATCTTATATTAATTACGTATGGTTAGAGGGCTACTCTGAAATATACAATAAAGAATACCAAATAATTGGTCTTTTTTGAATACATAGTAAATATATACTTCTTTTGGTCTTAATTTCCCATTTGGGCAGAATATCCTCCATCAACCACCAACGATGTACCATTAACGAACGACGCTTCATCTGATAACAAGAAAGCAATAGCATTTGCAATTTCATCAGGGTTCCCCAATCTAGCCATTGGATGTTGCTTTATGGCTGTAGTTGCAATATGTTGATTAATTTGACCCAACATAGGGGATATTTTAACATAACCTGGAATCACTGAATTGAGTCTTATATCTTTATTAGCATATGGTAAAGCTAAAGATTGTGTTAATGATTGAACTCCACCTTGACAAACACGATAACTTGCTAACCCCTTAGTGGTGGTTAATCCCAATATATTGCTAACATTGACAATACTCCCTGGTTTATGAAATTCTTCCCAATAATTAATAGCTAATTTGTTTAAAGCGAAAACCCCGTTCAAATTAGTATCGATCACGTCTTTAAATTGATCAATTGTTTCGGTTTTATTACTGGCAGTGGCGGTGGTGGTAGTAATGGCTGTATTTGTTACAACATAATGCAAATCCAGATATTCATCCAAGGCAAAATCAACTAAATTGACATTATCTTGATAATTAGCAATATTTATTCTTAAAAATTTAATGTTTCGATTATTTTCAGGAACTTGTTTATGAATATGATTTAAAACAGTATCAATTTCATGTTCATGTAAAAAATCACCTACAATAACTTTTGAACCTTGTTTAAGTAGTTTTATGGTGGTGGCTAAACCAATTCCGGTGAGTCCACCAGTAACTATTGCAATTTTGTTTGCTAAATTATATGACATGATTGAATATGGTATGAATAAATTGAGTGAAACAACTCCTAATCTTGTCAGATATGAGATAGAGTTTAAAGGGTTTTGCCAAAATTTATAAAAAAAGTGGGATATTAAAAAAAAAAATTTGTGTTTTACAGTTGCAGCAATCTACATGTACTGGCGTAGACACTAGTACCCAAGTTCAACAAATTCCTTTCCAACAAGAACAGTGAACGCTTTTTTTTTCAATAATTAAATAAATTAGATTATGGTATTAGTAGTAGATGATATTAGAAATCACGATGTTACACTTTCACTTTGCTCATTAGTGGATTCATGATAATTACTTCCTCGTTCTTTTTCTTCAGCATCAGACCTTCTACGTCTTCTCTTTTTTTCATCAGATGCAACTGTGAAATTTTTAAGAATGAATTCATCAGCTACATCTCCATCTAATTTGGCCAATTCATCTTTCGGTATAATCAATGGCCATACCCATTTGGCACAAAAGGCAAGAAACAATAATACTCCTGGGAACCCCACAGCACCTTTAGTTAATGTAATTGCAAATTCTGCTACTCCACCAATGATTTCAAGCAAAGTGTAAATATAAAACCATTTTTTAGTGGGTAATCGATGAATATCTTTCCAAACTTGAGGACATTGGGGATCGGTTTCTATATACTCTTTGTCCAAAAAGCAATACCTAATTCTATTGGTGACAATATTCCCGTGTAACCCACCAATGGCCATAATGAAAAATAACCCTGAAAGTACAGCTTGTGGTACAAGACCCAAAACTACCAAAAATGGTCTCGACATCATTAAAAATGTCAAAGCTCCTTGAGCAGTATTTGTCACTCGTTGTTCCACTACCGACAATCGTTTCCCGGTTTTATCATGAATAACTAATGAATCAGTATGTAATGGTGCTTGAGGAATCAATCCATTAGGAGCTGGGATCCCCAATATTCCAGCAAGACCAGTAGTTAATCCTAACAATAAGAAATCCCAATGGAAAGATGCAGGTTTAGTCAAAGGATATTCTTTCAGTTGGCACATTAAAGACGATACATTATGATCAAAATAAAATAAAAATGTCAATAAAATAGCAAATGGAATAGCTAAAAATACATCTCCAACAGAAATATTTTCTCCAGGCCAGAAATGAATAAACCATCCGTGTGGTCGTATTTCACCATTTCTTGTGGGTTGAAAAGATTGAGTTATTGGTAATCTTGCCAAATCTGTATCATCTAATTTACCACCGAAATGAATAAATCCCGTGAAAAAAATCACCAGCACCACCACACCATAATCTACAAATACTTTTCTAACCCAAGGTTTAAAATAATGTAAATAATTACCCAAGATATTTGATCCAACCCCACATATTACCATTAATAATGCAATCATTACTGAACAATATCCACTGGCTAAATCAACATCATCAAATTGATTACTCAATATTTGAATACCCTTTTGAATATAAACCATATTGATGAAAAATCCAAAAATATCACAACTATAAAGACTTATAATTCGTAAGAATGAAATATAATTGCCAACAGCAATAATTATATGGAAAACCATTGACCAAAGATAAACCCAACACATAAATGGGAAATATGGTGTTCCACGAGGATGTATCAATTCATAAACCGTATAACTGAATATCGATATTGGTCCCGTGACACCAACTATACATAATGGTTGACCAGAAAATAAACCAAATACAACCCCGGCAAGAGCACTCAGCATTAAAACTTCATTAACACCATAAGCATGATCAGTTTTATCAAACATATCTTGAGCAAATGCAATTGCTGGTAATAAATTTGTGAAAAATATGAATGCCGTTGATGGAATTACTCGATAATTGAATGCATCGGTGAAATCTGATTTATAATGCGGTAGTCTACTCTTGATATCATTATAGATCCCATACCCAAAATAATTAAAATGTCTGAACGATAACCCCATGACTGAAAAAAAATTACTAGGGGCAGTTTACCAAAAAGAAAAAAAAAATGTAACCTTTCTGTATAACTTATAGTAAATATATCAGTTATAAATATTGAAACAAAATGTGAGTTAGTTAAGGGGGGGTAAACTTGTTGTGTTTAATAAAGAGATGACTTTTTTGATAGTGTTGATAAAAGAGTCTCCAATAATTTTTTTTCTTGTCTGTGTGTGTATTTTGTTTGCTTGTTTGTTTGTCTTAAAACAATAAACTTATCTAATTCCTGTACATTGGATAGTTACAAAACGTATAAAGATCTTATCATGTAGGTAGTAGTTGATTTGATCTGTATACTTCTTATAAATTAAAAACTTGAAAGAAACGTGGCCAATCTTGAACTTTAGGTATTTGCAGCAATTAAGGTTTCTCAATTATTTTCTTGGGTTCATTATTAAGGTTTTCCAAAAATAATAATCATAATTACTCTGTGGTGAAAAAAAAAAAATAAGTAAGAACGTTATGATTAATGACGAGCATAAGCCGTGCTGCGCCCTCATAACGCCGCCCCTTCCCCCACACACTCTCGTGCCCACCTCTCAATCGTCTAACACTACTGACAAAGAAAACATATTCTTCTCTGATTGGTGGAAAAAAAAACTGCTATCTAGGTGTATCTATTTCTAGAGAAATGATTCTATTGTTACGATTTCGTGAAGTTTGCTAAAACGCACAGATAGGTATTATGGGTACAAAGAAAATGGTTAGAAATATTGTCCTTGTTTGTACCCTCTAAGCAACTGTTTCATAAATTTGATTGTAATTCTTAAGTTTATAGTAGTTCCATAGACTACTAATTAGACAAGAAAAGGACAATTTCAACTTAGAGGCATAATCTAGTTTACGATAAATTACTGTTTGAATAGGAACGAGTTTCAAAATATTTCACATCTTTCGGTACAAATCTCAGACCAAAAAATTTTATTTCTATTTGATGTATGCTTATGCACAATAAACTGGTATTAATTTACTCTTGAATCCAAAATAATACTTCATAATATATCGAAGATCAACAACGTGTTTGCTAAAATATGGTTAACCAAAGCACGATGTATACACTTTCAATTACTTAGCAATTGGAAAAATAACAGAACCTCGTAATTGATAATTCACTCTAGCAGAACTTTCAGCCAAGTTAACAGCATTTTCTTAGCTCTTTGAATTTACTAATATCAGAGAAGTTATATTAAAGCAAATCATCAAATAAGTACTTGCATTGGCTTTTCAGTTGCACCAAGAAAAAGTACTATCTTCTTAGATTGCTATCATAAGCAAAAAACCAATTTGTAAAACTGTACTTCTCGGATTTATTTAATCTACATAAATTGTCAACCAATTAAGTCCAAAAGTGAACGCAACAGAAACAACTCGTAGTGATGTAATAATAACGTGCATATAACAAGTAGTTCTAGAAAAACTGTTAACTGCAACTCATACAACTTTACTAGAATCAACAAAGCAACACAATTACTATTCGAGGAATCACAATAGAAATTGTTTAGTAATTTCTTATTCATCTTAATAATAATTATATTCATTTCTTTCTTTCTTTTCCCCATAAAACCGAGAAAAAAAGGGATTTAAAGGATCCACACTTTAAAATATTTACTTTTGCTATTGGGTCCAGATTCTATATTTGCTCCAGATTTGAAATAGCAACTATGTTAATATCAGTCATATTTTAGTAAAATTACTTATATAACCTAAACAGTAGACTCTACATTACTCCACCAATTCGAAAATGATATAAATACACACAGAGTGTCTCCAAATTTGTCTAACCAATCTTCTTCCTTGAATGTTTAAGACTATATTTTCAATTACTTCGAAACTTCGAATTTTACCAATCAATCGACATTTTACTACTACAATTACTATAAGAATGAGCAAAGAAACAACTTCATATACCAATGCTAAATTAGGTCCATTACCAACCAAAGCAGCAACCATTCCTGATAATATTTTAGATGCATTTTCATTAAAAGGTAAAGTTGCTTCTGTAACTGGTTCCTCTGGAGGAATTGGTTGGGCAGTAGCTGAAGGGTATGCACAAGCTGGTGCTGATGTTGCCATCTGGTATAATTCTCATCCTGCTGATGATAAAGCTGAATATTTAACCAAGACTTATGGGGTTAAATCCAAAGCATACAAATGTAATGTTACTGATTTCCAAGATGTTGAAAAAGTTGTCAAACAAATTGAACTGGATTTCGGTACCATTGATATCTTTGTTGCCAATGCTGGTGTTGCCTGGACCGAAGGGCCCGAAATTGATGTCAAGGGAGTTGACAAATGGAACAAAGTTGTTGATGTTGATTTAAACAGTGTTTATTATTGTGCTCATGTTGTTGGTCCAATTTTCAGAAAAAAGGGTAAAGGGTCATTCATTTTCACTGCCAGTATGTCGGCTTCAATTGTTAATGTCCCACAATTACAAGCAGCTTACAACGCTGCTAAAGCTGGGGTCAAACATTTGTCCAAATCATTGAGTGTTGAATGGGCACCATTTGCTAGAGTCAATTCTGTTTCTCCAGGTTACATCGCTACTCATCTTAGTGAATTTGCTGATCCAGATGTCAAGAGTAAATGGTTGCAACTTACACCACTTGGTAGAGAAGCCAAACCAAGAGAGCTTGTTGGTGCCTACTTGTATTTGGCTTCCGATGCTGCATCTTATACAACTGGTGCTGATCTTGCTGTTGATGGTGGTTACACAGTTGTTTAAGAGTACAAATTTGGCTAGACCATATTAGAAAGGGGTTTTTTAACGAGTTGAAAAAAAAAAATTTACAGGATATATAGAAAATTTACAACATATGTTATATTACAGATCGTTATGGGCTGATTCTAGATGGAAAACTTTATCCTTTCATCGTTTATTCTCATACAAAGGGTTGGCTTTTTGTTGAAAAATGCAACACGAAACAAAATCTTAGAATGACGTCACTGGCTTTTTTTTTTCTCTGTCCATTGCTACTGCATTGTGTTATAGCAATTAATCAACAGAATTATAATGATTACAAATTTAAACTCCTTTATGGAATCCTCTAAGTTAACCCATTGAAAGGATCAACTAAAGAAAATAGACCAACTCCGAGACGTCGGATTAACTATTTACCCGAGAATACAATACGAGAATATCCAGTAACAGGTATTTCTGATCTCTTTTTCCTCCCCTCTTTCTCCCCCAAAAAAGTGCCCCCCCCCCACTTTAAGATTACTATACCCTTAAAATGGCAATATAAAGAACTTTTTTTGTGTAATAATGGAGCATATACAATAGATTTTAAAGCCAATTTGCTACTATTATTTATTGGATGTGGTGGTAGTCTTGGGTTATCTAATATTTTTTCCCAATTCTGCAATCCTTCGAGTCAACCTTCCCTAACCCTATCCTGCCCGAGATCTCATTTTACTGTTAGATTTAATCTGAATCAATTGTTTAATTATTTTTTTAAAGTTTGCTATCAAAAAAAAATACTATAAATATCATCAAATACCCCCCAACATTTCTTTCATTCCTTTTATTTCTTTTTTATTAAATTCAATATTATCAAAAAAATTTTCAAACACAATTACAATACAAATCATTATGAGTGAAGAAATCATTTCATTTACAAATCCTGCTTTAGGTCCATTACCAACAAAAGCTCCACAATTACCATCAAATGTTCTTGATTTGTTTTCTTTAAAAGGTAAAGTCGCTTCCGTGACGGGATCATCTGGAGGAATTGGTTGGGCTGTCGCCGAAGCATTTGCTCAAGCTGGTGCTGATGTTGCCATCTGGTATAATTCGAAACCAGCAGATGCCAAAGCTGAATATTTAACTGAAAAATATGGTGTCAAAGCCAAAGCTTATAAATGTAATGTAACTGATCCTAATGATGTTTCTAAAGTGATTAATGAAATTGAAAAAGATTTCGGTACTATTGATATATTTGTTGCTAATGCTGGAGTTGCATGGACTGATGGACCAGAAATTGATGTTCAAGGCTATGATCAATGGAAAAAGATCGTTGATTGTGATTTAAATGGAGTTTATTATTGTGCTCATACCGTGGGACAAATCTTTAAAAAGAATAAATCTGGTTCATTAATTATTACTTCATCAATGTCAGGGACAATTGTTAATATCCCTCAATTACAAGCTCCTTATAATGCTGCTAAAGCTGCATGTACTCATTTAGCCAAATCATTGAGTGTGGAATGGGCTAGTTTTGGTGCTAGAGTAAATTCAATTTCTCCAGGGTATATATTGACTGATATTGCTGATTTTGCTGATCCAGAAATGAAAAAGAAATGGTGGCAATTGACACCTTTGGGAAGAGAAGGATTACCACAAGAATTAGTGGGGGCATATTTATACTTGGCCTCAAATGCATCAACTTATACTACTGGTTCAAATATTGCTGTTGATGGGGGTTATACATGTCCATAAATAAAATAAGGTGTTGGTGCTTTGAAAAGAAAAAAAATCTTATAGAAATAATCGACTGTAAAACATAATTCTTTCATTTTTTGGTTTATGTATTAATAAAAAATAAAGTTACTAATAAACATATACTGTAAAAAAACACAATACCACCTATGTCTCTCCTTCTCTCTAGAATATAACATCATCCTCTTTTTCTTGAAGAATGTCGACTTCTTCTTTGTCTGCTTTAATATCCAATGCTTCAACGTCTTGTTGGATTGCTAGTTCATCAGTGGCACCTTCAGCTTTAGCTTTAGCAAGGGCTTCTTCTTGTTCTGCCGCAGCAGCAGCTTCTTGTTTCTTTTCTTGAACTTTTTTCAAACGATAAAATTCTTCACGATCCATTTCATCCAATTCTCCATTAATATAAGCAATGGTATTCTCTGTTCTTGGAATAATAACGTGTTCAATGGCATTAACTCTTCTATTAGTGATTTTAATAACTTCATCCAAGATTATAAATGCCGTTTGCAATGAAGCCAATTCAACTAATGTTTCCACAGCTTTAGAATAAATTAATTTAGCCTTTTGAACTTGTTGACCACCTCTTGCTAAAGCCGTTAATTTAAAATCATTAACATCTTCATTAATATGACTATCAAATGTAGGTAAAAACACCCCAGAAACATTTTCTTGTTTTGCTTTGACGGTGAATCGAGCTTTTTGTACCGATTCTTGAACTTGATAAGAAATATTATCACCAGTGGCATATTGAACTTCAGCTAATGAAAATGCTGCTGTTTGCATAACTCGACCCATTTTTCTTTTAGCATCATCAATTCTTTGAGTTATATCTCTAAACCTTTTCGTTAATGCTTCGGATTTTCTTTTTAAAAGTGAATGTCCTTGTTGAGCACCTTTCAATTTACTTTTCATGACTCCCAAAGTCATACGAGTTGGGAAAACTTGTTCACGATTACCTGCACCCGACATAATTGGTTAATAAAAAAAGTGAAATATTATATAATAATGAATGTAATAGAAAAAGACAGAAAAACTTGAATGCAAATAAATATGGGGGGATGATGAATTGATAGGAATTGAATGAGTAAACCAATAAACCAAGTATGAAATATCCTTTGGGTGGTATTTGTATGGTGATAAAAATAAATTCAATTGTTGTTGTCGAACTTTTTTTTTGTTCATTCAGACACGCACACGCACTATCACTATCACTAGATAAATTTGTTTCCCTCATCACACAAGTTATCTTAGAGTACAATTTTGGCAACACCATTTTGATACACAACTAATCAATGACATTGGATTTAGATAAACTAATAGCTGACGAAGATATATCTTACGAAGAATCAATATCTAAAGATCCAACTAATATTTCAACCTGGATATCATATTATAATTTTAAATCCAATGCCACTTCCACCACCAGTCTATATAATAAATTATTCATTTTATATCGTAGTGTTAAATCAAACCCTACATCAATTGAATTATGGCAATTATTAATTGATCTTGTGTTATTGGAACAATCACAAATACAATCAGATACTATTATTGAAATATTTGAAACGGCATTGATTAATCTACTGACAAACCATAAAATTTGGATTCAATTTTTCAAATATCTATTATTGACCAGTAGTGATGGTGACGATGGCGAGTATCATATAAATAAGGTGACGTATATAAGGAGAATGTTTAATAATTGTTTGAAAAGCATTCCGTTAGTCGATCATATATTGATTTGGCCATTATATTTACAATTTGCCGACACAATAGGCGGTATTACTGCGGTTAAGATATATTTAAAATATAAACAATTTTTACCATTGCCAATATTACAGGGGAAAGAGAATGTTAATAAACAAAGAAATTATGGGATGAATTTACATGAAATTATAGATAAGTTACGAAAATTTGGTGATGTTGAGAATGTAATGAAATTCTATTATGAAATTATCACTAATCCCAATGATTATGCCAAATTACCCCAACCAATTGTTTATTATTTATTCCAATACATTGATTTGTTAATTAGAATAAAGAAATCATTTGATGATGACTATTTTGAAACTTTGTTGACAAAATCATTATATCAATATCCAGATCATTTAGGGAAATTATATATCAAGGCAACTAAATATTTCAAATCTCGTGGGAACATTGAAAAAACTCGTTACTACTACAATCAAGGGATTAAAAAATGTTGTACTATCAAAGATTTTACTATGATATATGATTCATATTTACAATTTGAAGAAAATCAAGTGACAGAAATAACAGAAAAAGTTGATCCTGAATCAGATTTGGGATCTTTATATTTAGATGATTTTGAAAAATTGATTGATGATCGGAAAATTTTACTTAATGATATGAAATTACGACAAAATATTAATGATTTAGATACTTGGTTTGAAAGATTTGAAATTATTGAAACCCAAACTCCGGATGATTTAAATTTATTAATTCAAACATTAACACAAGCATTAAAATCAATTAATCCATTGAAAGTGGTTACAACAAATAACTCCAAATTAAGCGGGATATGGTTAAAATATGTTGACATTTATTCTAGTCGAGGAGATTTCCAAACTGCCGATTTAATTTTTTCAAAATCGGTATTATCACAATATATTGATCCTGACGAATTGGCAGAATTATATATCAATTGGAGTGAAATGATTTTAGGAAGTGATAAATTCCCTGAAACCAAAGCTATTGAAATTCTTGATGATATATTATATCGAGAATATTCTGATATTAATTACACCGACAATAGTAAACCAGTACAACAAAGAATCATCAAATCTATTAAATTATGGAATTTTTATATTGATTTATTAGAATCATTTATTGAATCTGATAATCAATTGAAAGAAATTGAAAAAGTTACTAATGCTTATCAACATTTAATAAAATTGAAAATTGCCACACCACGAATCATGATAAATTTTGCTCAATTTTTAGAATCTTGGAATCAATATGAACAATGTTTCAATGT
>OKKB01000377.1_pt1 | contig 11500 bp, 4 predicted proteins | sample 1613931 | NCBI WGS metagenome assembly OKKB01 (sample SAMN04436893, study PRJEB24849) | human gut metagenome | biome: human gut; feature: NICU; material: stool | host: Homo sapiens | place: USA: Saint Louis, MO | collected 2012-02-08
ACTATTATTAACATCATCAATATTACCTAATTGTATGAACTTATTCAAGAAAATTTCAATATTATTAATTGATAAATATAAACTAGTCAAAGTTTTCAATTGATTCAAACCTTGGATATTATTCTCTTCCTGTATTTGATTATTCATACAATTATCAAATTCAGTGATTTGATCATGAAGTATTAAATTCAATTTGATACAAGTTTTCAAATTATTTAAAAATTTCCGATTTTGTAAAATTTGATATAAACGATTATCTAAATCCAGAAATTTTTTATAATAATTGACTACTTCAATTTCAAAATTTTTCAAATCTTCAACTATGGCATTAATTAAATCTAACCCATCATTAATTGATTTACCTAAATCAATAAAATCATGATAATCATCATTGACTAAATCCAATAAATTTTGATTTAAATTAGTCGATAATTCAGTTAATTCTTTGATTATAGAATCAATCGAACTAAATCGATAATTTTTATATAAAAATAAATCGATTTCATGACTATCAGAATCGAAATTTTTGAAATCTGTTTGTATGATTGATGTGGGATAGGGGAATTCATCAGTTCCATTCAATATATCAAATTCTTGACTCATTTGGAATAAGGAGCAATGGTTGGAAACAATTCTTGGTGTATGAATATCTATCAAAAGTAATGGTATAAGATGTTTCTTTGTTTTGATACTGATCAAACCACGTAAAAAGTTTCTCAATCAACACATCAAAAACGAGTTAAGGAAATTTTTGTTAGGATGCACACGACCAGAATTATATGTCCAGCTATCAATTAAACCACCAATACTATTTAAATTTGGTAGTTCTTTGTCATCCACTACAGATTGATGAGCTATAAGTATGTTTATTAATTTATTAATTATAGCTTTAGAAATATTGTGTGTATATGAAAGTTGAATGCAACATGGTAGCAATAAGTCAATTTTTTAATGAGTTTTTTTACCAAATATTTTTCAAATCCAATCCTTAGCAAAAATGCAACATAAATGCTTTGAGGTAATATGTTTGTCAATGTTAAATGTTTGTATTATTTCTTCTTACCTTATGTTATATCTATTCATCAAGACTTATTACGTTCTTCTTTCGTTTTGGTAGGTGCTACAAAACACATGAATACTATCCTATTAGCTGAGATTATTATTCCGTTATCGGAGCACAAACATTATCCCAGCTTAAGAGATATGGGTGTAGTATTTCCCTATCTTACTTAGCTAAGCCACATATAAGCTATGCTAGTGTTACTCAGCAGTTACGAACACCCTCACATTATCTTCCTAACACTCTGTAGTAGTTACCTAGTGGCTGACACCCTCATCAAAACAAAACTTCAACTGACCAAGTTGCTAAATTTAGGAGTTAAGCAGCAGCACTTACTATCTGGAAAAAAATTAGCAAAAGTATACAAACCATCTTTGTACAAATAGACATATATTACACAAACAACTGACATATTTCATAACCAGTTACACTAAAACCCACAAAAGGTTAGGAGATTCTGTAGTAAGAGCTATTACAGCTCAATAGGTTTAGACCTTGCAGATAAGAAGTGAATTAGTAAAAATAAACCACAAGAGCAATTTGATCCTTATTATTGTTGTTGATAATACTGTTAATGATAATTATTATTGTTAATGCATTAAATTTTAAACAAAAAAAAAAGGAAATAGGCTTCATATTACTATTGTCTATACCCGAGAAATTGAAAACAATCAAACAAACAGATTACTATCCTGACCAAAAAAAAAAAGCTCAAAAAAGCAACAATCAAATTGGACTAACTATTGTTATTTACGCTTAGTTTTTTTTTTTTTTGATTGCATCAATACCCTATCAAAACCTCAAAAAGGAAGAGTAGAAAGTACAAAACAAAGAAACCAAACCAAACCAAACCTACTGCTGCTATTTTTATTTGATAGGAGTTATAAAATAACCATTGTTTATTGCTAACTAAGGTCTGTTAGGCTAACCATTGCCTCGTCGCTTTCTCCTTTTTCTTATTCTCTTGCTTATTATCATCTGATCCATTGGTTTGATCCTGTCCTTTTTTTTTTGTTTCTTCGGTTCGATGTCATCCCTTCAATTCTTTTAGTTTCTTGTGATTAGCCCCAACTTGACACAATGCTGGTATTCATACTCTACATTTACTTACTCCTAAGTCTTATTCCAATTTCAAATATGAAAATCAGTGAAACCGCGGGACCGAGTGAATTGCGCGGGATTTTCTCATTTTGAAAAGAAACTCCAATATATAGTTTTCATTTTTTTGGTGATCAGTTTAGACAGGGAATCTAAAGGATCACTTGTTGAGCAAAAAAATGTTCTTCGTCAGTTGAAGACCAAATTTGGACTATTAGGGTGTCTCTTGGCATGTAGAATTAAGCCAAGTACGTAATTAAGCCAAGAACTTTATTTCTTGGTCGTGACATTGGAAAAATCCCCGTTTCCGGGAGTTGATAGTTTTTCCAGTTAAACGAAAAAAAAAAAAAAACCAAATGTGTAACACAAAAAAAAAAATAAAAAACAAATAAAAAAAAACAACAACAACAGTCAAACAAAAAAGATTCTCGAGTAAACGAATAAGAATCAAGTTATTTTTGGAAATACTTACAAAAAATAGGGGTAGAACAAGAAAGAGGGTGAAAATCGGATTAACCCCACCCAACCAACCATCCCCACAAATAACTGAAATCAAAACCAATCAGAGAAAAGAGATATCGAGATGTTGTTTCATTTCTACAATTTAGAATACTACCAATCCACCACTACCACAACCACAACATTGTATCTGGCTTCATCATCACCCACCTCTACCGGATTTGTAATTGTATACAATAAGTATTTGTCAACTGTAAAACTTCCTATTTTTTTTTTATATAAGTACAGCTCATTAAAATCTAAGAAATGTGTACTCAGTTTCATCTGTCAAACTCGCTTGAATTGCTTTTCTTTTGTTTCACCGACTAAGACCAAATGATAATCTATATTTATACAATATACATATACGTAATATGTATGAATCGTAATTGTTGTTAGACACTTATTATTATGTTTAAACTTATTTGTACATATACGCTACAATCTATACAATGAAAAACTGTTAAAAAAAAAAAAAGTTATTGAATCAGAGATTAAGACAATACTGATGATTGAATAAGGACGACGATGACGAGATAAGCGCAATGTAATTTGTTTTGCTTGCGGGTGTACCCTCTCTTATTTTTTCCATTTATTTAAGATTATGAACATAGCTAGCCGTGGTCATTGTTAATGTTATGGTTATGATTATTGGAATATGTAGTAGAGTCAAAATGAACTAAAAAGAGAAAAATACCTTTCAAAAACAGGAAACTGCAACATCGACCCAGAAAAAATAAAATAAAAATAAGAATTAAGTAGTACCGAGGTGACAACTGACAGATTCGAGTAATAGATTGGTTAGGTTGGTTTAAAAAAAAATTAGTAAATTGACAGATTTGTCATATTGACACACATACACACAAAAATAAAAAAAAAGAGAGAGGGAATTTATTTTGTTAGGATGGGCTATTACATTTGAAGCTTCAAATATTTTTTTGTCAAAGGCATGTTTGAGCAAAAAACAAATTGCAGATATACGTTATGTAGTTAAGGTTAATATGATAGACAAGATGATCAGCAGCAGACGATGGTAAATTTAGTATGTAAATTTATGCGCATTAGATGACGAATTGAAAGTGTTGGGACACGTTCCCAACCAACCCACGACCTCCATCACCACTATTACATTAGTATGCTAAATAAACTTTTAAATTGACGCAACTGCAATAGTGTTTACGTTGATCATCAAGAAAGAAAGAAGTAGTATGTCGACTGAGCAAATTATTGGACTTACACATTTAATAGTTGAGGGGTATACTTTTGACTTTTTTTTGGGTTTTGAGTTTATACTATAATATTAATAGTCTAATACGTCATAAAAAATAAACGTTAACACGAAGGAAGTTTTTCAGAAAAAAAAGGAGGTGGATTTGCAAATATTAGTAAAGAATTAACCAGTATCCACAGTTTCATCATCCTCTTTAGTTTATTAAATTTTGATTCTTTAAACATAAAAAATTTTAGGGTTTCCTTCTTTTTTCAGCAAATATAGTCCAGAATCAGATCAGGTCATATTGTAAATAAAAACTAGTCGGAAAAACCCTCATTATTCTTAGAATAAACAAAACAATATATTGTCGTGGTTCTATATTCGAGTAAATGTAGTTAACAATCCCCCGGAATTATATTTACGAATCACAATATATATCTTGTTATTGCTTATTGTTAATGTCAGGTGTTGTTCACTCCTCAGTTTAAGTGAATTTGGTTTCAGCCATTTCATTATTAACCAGATTAACATTCCAACATTCCAATATGTCAAGTATAACCGGAAATCCAGTTAATGCATACATATGTATATGCAGTTTACAAAATTGTGCATAATAAAATAATATTTGTTGTTATTATTTATTATTTTTCCGGATATGCATTTATCTTTCTTTTTTGCAGCACAATTATTATTATAGCACAAACTTATGTATCGGCAATACTTGATGATATTATTTCTTCTTGAATGAATTGCTCGGGGGAGGAGATAATAGAATAATAATTAATGTCCCTTCCCTCCTCAAAGAAGAAGAAGGAAAATGAAGAAGAAGGAAAACATCCGCAAATTCACAAATTGGTGAAAAGCTAAAAAGTAGGCAATTTCTCCTAACCAACAAGGTGCAAAAAAAAATCGGAATAAACTTTTATGGTTGATTTATTATTTTCTTTTGAACACTGGAATATGAATATAAGGAGAAATTTCAACTAATTTAATTCAATTGACTAAAAGTAGAGTAGAACTAATTATACTGTGGGAATTGATTATGATATTTCCGATAAGAACGTGAAATTGTTTTTACCAAGAACTTATTAGTATATGGGGGGTTAAGGTATAAAACTTTTGATTCTTAATTTACTTTGGCTTGGCAAATAGAAAGATAACGTCAAAATTAATTAAAAAAATCAGGCAAATTGATATGACAAGATGAGAGAACTAATAATTTGATAGTTTGAAGAAGTACGAAAAATATGATGCATATACTCTTGCACACGTTGACCAGTGTGTTTTCCCACAATTCCATCTTTTCCACTTAAACACATTTCCGATAATTACATATCCCCGATTTGATTTGTAATTTCACAAAAAAAAGATGCATTACCTTACGTCACTTATCCAGCTAATACAGTACGACATTTGCAAAAGGCTGATTCAGTTGTATTAAAAAAAACTCCGTACTTATCTTGTTGATTTCCTCTCTTATCGACCAATGAAACCACACCATCTTAGTCACAGATTAGTTATGAGAATTGAATTACATGTAATTCCAAATCTCCTGTTTGCAATGCTTTTCGAATCAATAAACCTGAACTATATTTGAAATTTCAACACTATCTTTAGTCTACTTAGTGAAGAAATATACTCATAACCAAAAAAAAAAAAAAAAACCTCCTATATAATTAAACGGATAACGAAAAAAGAAAGACAACTTTATTGTTTTTGAAAATTTACTTAACCTTAAAAATCAGGCAACCTTCACAGCAAGAACCACAAAAACGGTGATAACCAAATAAGAAAGTGTTAATCATACTTAATTATGGTTGGTGATAACAACAACAAAATACTAAAAACCAAAACTTCTAACAAACTTGGTTAGTGTTTGTAGCTTTTCTTTTCTTTTTTTTTTTTGTAAATGAAATTTTTTACATGAAACGGTTCTACATAAACTAGACTTAAATTCTAAAAGACATGAGATGTGTGTAACCAATTTGAAACACTGAGATAATCAAACACCCAACCTCGTGTGGTTATGACTCGTAGTCATATTTCTCAATTAATTTGCTCTCATTTTTGAATCATTGCGAAAAAGAAAAAAAAAAATTTTGAAAAAGTGCTCAATTCTAACAAAACCTTGAATTTTGTTGGGTAGTATGTTTGTTTATATAGAACCAACAAACAAACATCCCTGGTCAAGTCCCCCAAAAGTTAAACCTTGAACTTGAAAGTTTAATGTTAGTATAGTTTTTATGTATTCTTAAACTAAGTATGCGTTTAGGATGCTTTTATTATTATATGTAAACATGATGAAAATGTAGATTCCTACCCATTCAAGTATACACAGCACGCTTATTTCAGTCTAATATATTGTACATTTATTTTGGTACGAGTCAGAAATTAGGACGTATCTTCTTTATCACATTACCTCCCTAATTAAACTCTAAAATAAGCTTCAGTGAATAACTTTTCACAATTTGAAATCCAAAAAGCTAATTGTAAATGGTTAGGTCCAAAGAAAAAAAACATAAATATACTTTAAGAAAATAACCAAAATAGAGTAAAAAAATAATTGAAGTTTAAAGTACTAGTAAATGGTGACATCAATGAAGTTTAACCTTGCATGAAAATATAAAGTTATGCTTTTTATCAAGAAAGGGAACCCCCTCTGTTTTGTATTACTGAAAATAGGACAGTCTTTCGAAAGCAGTTCTCTCAACTGATAAGTTTATAAACTATGTTAAAACTCAAAAAGGAACCAAATCCACCAATAAGGACCCATTAAAAGTTTTACACAGTTTCAAACATATATCTTTTACCTTTCACTTCTTTCCAACATGAAAAATAATAATATTTTACTTCACCACTATTGTTTTAGTTTATTCTTATTCTTCTTATTGATATCTGTACGAATGTATGCATGTATTCCAAAGATAACAAATATTTCAACTTGATTCAATAAAGCGCAATTTCTCTTTTCGTTTTTCTGTCAATACTGATTAGTTTGATAAGCGGTAATTTCAGTTCAGTGATTGATTGATTGACGTTAGTAATAGTCAATAGTCAGTGGTCAGATCTCTTTAAGCGCATGTGTATATACGTAGCAAACGTGCATGAAAGTATGAATTCCATTTGCATGGGTCCTGCAAGTATTAGTATTTTCTCTTCCTGATAAGAAAGAGTAGTGTGAAATCTATCAATTTTAGTTACTAGCTAATTCTGTAATTGGTTTAACAACTGTACAGTTTAAAGAGAAAGCTTAAAATGTTTACATGCTCCAAATTTGGTTTTTGTGTGTGCATCTAATCTGTACATACATGATGTAATGTTTTAAAAACTAATTCAATGCAATATCAGTTTTAGTCAAAAAACACTTTTTAGTTCCAGATTGATTATAAACTTCAAGCTGTTATCATAATCAATACTACTACTATAGACTAGAAATTATTTAGTTTAGTGAACATAAACAGATTTGTTTTGTGATCTCCGTGAAATTACAACTAAAACACGAAATAGGTAAAATGTTATAGTAGACCAATTTGAACTAAATTCCTGCCCCACTGACACTCACTTTTAATCATTTTCATCACTCCTGAACTAATGCTTCTTTTTTAGTTTCTCATATAATTTCCCCCACCACAAAGTTGTATACACGTTAGGTACTTTTTATGGCTGCTTTTTCTTGTAACTCTCATTTGTGCCGCTACCACTTTGATTACTAATGTGCCAACAGTGACGTTTTTTTGCTTATTTCTTACAACTATGCATATAAACTCCGAGGCTAAATTAAAAACTTACTTGCAAGAAAAAAAAAACACATAGACACCCACGATTTTTTAGACAGATTGGATCTATACACGTCAATTTTCTTGAACAATACCCTTTAGATTGTCTAGATACAGGATATGGTGGTGAATGTGGCGACGATTAAGAGATATTACTAACTAAACAAATCCTAGGCTCTGAGCACATGATTGACACATAGTAAATTTTGAGAAAAAGAAACAAATTACTATTAATATAAGGGTAAACAATGAAGTAAGGGGAACGAAAAGTCAAAAGTCAAAGACAAGGAATGACAGAGTTTGTGTGCTTGTTGTTGATAATCGAGGAGGAAAAAAATTAAGAGTCAATAATTACCTAATTACAAAAAGTATATTCCTAATAATAATACAATAAGACAATAGCCTAGACCCACTCCAAGTACCCCCAAAAAAAGTTTAGTTATTAATCTACACCACAAAATAAAAACAAACTAGATTTTTATAATGAGTGTTTGTTCAGTTATATTGTTGGTATTGCTTTTTTCTTCTTGTATAGACATCCTTTATTCGATGATATGAATTGAAGAACAAAGAATGAAATAGTAGAGACTAATTTTTATTGTATTTCATATCTCTTTATTAATCGATTGCAACCAATTTTAACACCAAGAAATAAAGATAGTTATAAAAATCAACAAACAAACAAACAGACTAGTAAAATGATTGTTGATATTAACAATGCACCAATGCTGGAGAAATCAAATAAAGAAAAGAGAAAAGAAATAGCTGTCCCACGTCAATGCCATTTTTCCCTTTTTAGATATTATAGATAATAGCAATTGAAATGACAAACAATTAATTATTGAATTTGTATTTATGATTCTTTTTGACTGCAATTTTATATACAGTTTGTTGGGCTTTAGCTATTTTTTTTTTTCTTGGTGTGCCCCATTATTATTATCAATAAATTTAGTGTCTCTATAGTTTTGTATTAGACAAATACAAACACATATAGATTTGCAACTAAAAAACGGAATTTATTAAAGTCTTTCCTTTCTTTATCATCAACAAATGTATAGAGAATTGTAGATATTATACACTGTTTATTCATTACTGTCGGAATTTAGTATTTTCATACCAGTTGTAAACTTCCAACCTATCCATGTTTAGTTTCTATAGTTTTCTTTGTTTAGTCTACAATGATGAAATATTAGCTAATCACTGTTTACTAAAAAATCATTACACTATTTTTCAACAATTACAAATCCATTGACTTAATCTTAAACCTGAAATTCGATTGATTCGTAGAGACGAGAACCAAAGGGGTTGGTGGCTTCGGGACTAGTTCTTTCCTCGCAAATGCCTATTAATCTAACAGAAGAATCAACAAATAGCAATTCTACAGTGAGACATTTACTTATATCACAAATCTAATTGAATTTAAAAACTTAAATTCTAGTAACAATTGTTGTTGTTGCTGATTTTGTTGTTGTTGATAATGTTGATCATGGTGGTATTACTCGTAAATGCAACAATCCTAAAAAGAGAATGACCCGCTTAGAAGAAGTAGCAAAAGAAAACGAATGATATTTGATAATCCTTGACCTACTACTTATTTTAGAAATTTCAATGATTATTGTTAGTTTTATTTTTACACGAATTTCATATGAAAAAAAAGAAGGAAAGGAAAAAACAGATACATTTACAAAGAGCAAAATAAAAAAGGAGAACTTTTAAAATTGTTGCAATCTAAATTGATGCTTCTAGAATCAAAAAAAAATTTGGTGATAAAAACTACTATAATTGTAAATCTATATAATTCATCAATACTGTAATAATAATGATCGGGTCAATAAAAGACGTTTATTAAGCTTGTTCTTTTTTGCATTTCTTGGATTCATCAATATGTTAAGTCGGAATAGATGAGTTGTAAGCTTAACTATGCCTTTCTCTTCCTATTGTTTTTGCAATTTCATTTGTATTATTGCTTCCTAGTGTCACAAATATTCATCCTAAATGCAAATCTCAAATTAAGTAGTAGGACCCAGAATGAAATAGAAGACAAAGCATGACCTAGTAACTATAGATCAATGAAATTTATCAACAATCACTGTAATTTGATGTTGTCTCCTTTTTTACACACAAATATGCTTACTACTACTACTACTACATTGTAAAAAACATAACATTTTCTCGGGACCATCACCGCCATTATATCGGAAAACAAAGTCCGACCTAGGACACACAATTGTGTGTGTGTGTTTTTTTTTTCTTTCTTTCTCATAATGGCGTTATATTTCTTTGTTTATTTGTGGTTGTCTTACTTTTATACTATATTGTAGTTTGTTGGTTGTTCTTGCTTGTTGTTTGTTGGTTGTAACTTACTCAGCATCATTGTCATCAACAAGAATAGGAAGATCAAATTGAGACATTGATGAACATGTTGCAAAAAGGTGGTACCGAGGATAGCTTAGGAAAGATGACGGTTTCCACATTAACTCATTCCGAAACAAAACAAAACAAACCAAACCAAAACAGAACAGAACAAGGTCGTCGTTTCATATGACTTTTTTGAAAGGTCAATATTTCTGAAACTACTCGATTCGAATTGTGTAATGATATGTCTTGAAAGTACTGTTGAAATATATCAGTATCATACAATCGACTTGGCTGCGCCGAATCAAGAAATAACAATCATTAAAATGGAGTGAGTCTCTCTTTCTCTCTTTCTCTCTTTCTTATTTTGCAGAAATAAGAATTAAAATTTTAATGTTTCCATTGTTCTTCTCTTTTTTTAGTGTTTCAGTTAATGCTAGTTTGTTAGTTAGTCGATTGTTAATTGTGTGTTGGTTGTTAAGGTGCATTGTTTCTTGTCTATATTAACAACCAAAACAAACCACTTTTTTTTTTAAATTTGATGTCTATGCACAAAGTGTATTCTTGGTTTAGTTCCTACTCCTACTATAAGTCCTTTGTTTTGTTTGTGTTTAAAGGCTTTTTTTTAAAATTTAGTATTTGCGTATAGTTTAGGAGGAGTATTCTTGTTGTTGTTGAAGTGTCAATAGTGATAATTTTTTTTTGTATGGTTAATGCCAAAAGGGGTAAAATGAAATATATACGTATAATTTTACTGCAAAAAGCTTGCGTGTGCGTGAGGGTAAAGGTTCATCATATAACAACAACAACTATTGCGTGGTTTTTTATCTTATTTTCTGCAATGTACAAGAATTGTATGCTATGATATACTACACTATACACTAAAATACCATTAGAGTTATTTTACAGTGTAAGTTATAGTCTATAGGTATTTTACCAGAAAAGCAAAATCTTTAAAATCAATTTTGGCTAACTTTAATAGTAGTTTTAAACTTTAAATTTGGTTTTAGACAAGTTAAGTTACTGAGGATAGTTGACATTTTGATTAATGCGGTAAAGAGGCAGCAACAACAACAACCGCCACCACAAGTAAGTCTTTTTCCACTAAAGAAGTTTATGAGAAGGACCAATCTTAGTTAAAATATCAAAATAAAACCAAAAACCTCAAAGGTAATATATAATATGGAAAACCGTTTTACGGGAAAATAAAGAATGGAGAATTAGAATGAATTAACGAATTATTTTAATTATCAAACTTTCTATTGGAGTCCCCACCTTCCACCTGTCTTTACCTTCTTTCTAGTAGTACAAGTTTTGAGTGATTTTTCATTTTTTATTTTTTTTTTTTTGTTTCTAATGTTTGAAAGTATACCAATAATGAGATCTTATTACTTGTACTCAGAAGTCTGGCCCCCTCTACATTTAATTTTTTCCCCAAAGTCTTAAAAGTACATATTATACTCTTTATATTGCATAGTATGTTCTCATGTAATATGTAAT
>OKKB01000378.1_pt1 | contig 11495 bp, 7 predicted proteins | sample 1613931 | NCBI WGS metagenome assembly OKKB01 (sample SAMN04436893, study PRJEB24849) | human gut metagenome | biome: human gut; feature: NICU; material: stool | host: Homo sapiens | place: USA: Saint Louis, MO | collected 2012-02-08
GGAAATCCAAATTTATCATATCTTTGTATATCAAAAAAAACTTAACAAAAACACATAAAAATAGTAGCAAAATTCCAGTGCTAATTAGTCTGTTAGTTAGTTAGTTAGTTAGGTAATTGGTTGTAGAATTTATTGTTAATGGAGAATATAATAATAATAAATGACAAATATTTGTATTGAATTAATTAGAATCATTAATATGTAAAACAACAAAATAAAAGACAATAAAGTAAAATAAAAAAACCAATTATAACAACCAAATCAATTAAATGAACCAGAATTCAAAGTAAATGGAGAACCAAACAAAAGAAAAAAAAAACGATAAGATTATATTATATTATTTTATATTATGATATCATACAACTAATGACAACACAATTTAGACCAGAACCCTTTGTTTTCTTCTTCTTCGGCAACCATTTGTTGTTGTTGATATTGATCTGGTCGTGAACTGTATCCTTCATGTTTTCCTCCATGCTGATCACCTAAATTATTATTCAAAAGTTCATGATGTCCATTACCACTTTGTATTGCTGATTGTGATTCTTGTTTAATTGGTGGTAATGGTCGATTAACCAAATGCTGTAATTTTTGTTGATGTAACTGGGCTGCAGATAGTGGTTGATGTTGTTGCAGTTGTTGTTGTTGTTGTGCCTGTTGTGCTTGTTGTAATTGTTGTGCTTGAGCTTGAGCTTGTAATTGTTGTTGTTGTACTTGTTGCAGTTGTTGATGTTGTCTTGTTCTTCTTTGATCACGATGTCTTCTTTCACGTTCATTTGGTGGATTAGGATGTCCATAACCGTGCAAGTTGGGTTTTTTATTAATTGTAGCATCCCAACCTCTACCACCATTAAGATGCATCCAATCCATATCTCCATCACAAGCTTGACCCAAATCATCCAACACTGACAATAATAACATTCTATATTCTTCATATGGAGGTTCAGCATCAAATGGTAATGATCTAACTGAATCTAAATATTCAGCAAATTGTTGAGGTAAGCCATCACATAATGTAACTGCTGGTGTAGTTCTCTTTTTATCACCAATTTTCTCATACTTTTGTTTATTGGTGGGAGCTTTTAAACCTTGCCAAGGTAATTGGCCTCTAAGGAAATAAAAAAATACATGACCCAATGCTTCTAAATCATCTCTTCTTGATTGTTCTCTTCCTAAATGAGTGTTAATACTCATATATCTAGCTGTCCCACTCAAAGATTTCTTCTCTCTATATGGAATATGTTGCTTTGTTCTTGGATCACGATATTGCTTGGCCATACCAAAATCAATCAAATGAACATTATTTTCATCAGTAGCACCTCTTCTTCCAATTAAAAAATTGTCGGGTTTGATATCTCTATAGATTAAATCATGACGATGAACTTCTTCTACTAAAGTCAACATTTGTATAGCAACTTGTACCACGGTTTTAACACTAAATCTTCTACCACACCAATCAAATAAATCTTCTAAAGAAGGACCCAATAAATCAATGACTAAAATATTATGTAATCCTTCTTGACCAAAATAATATGCATTAGGAATTCCGTCACATCCTTGTAAATGTTTATAAGTTCTATATTCATCTCGTAATTGAGGAGCTTCAGTCTTTCTAGGTTCAAATTTTATGGCCACGGGTACTCCATTTATTATATTAGTACCTTCAAAAATGACACCAAAAGAACCTTCACCAATTTTTTTCCCAATCTTGTAGTGAAGTCCAACCACGGATGAATTATTGCTACCGTTACCGTTTGAAGATGAAGTTGAATGATTCATTTGCTTTGTAGGAATATTATTATGAGATGCTTGAGCAGCCGCCAAAGCAGGGTTTGTTGTCATGTCTCAACGAAGGAGAAGGAGAAGGAGAAAAGAAAAGAAAAGAAGGAGGAGGAGGAAGAGAGTGGAAGATCAGTTTGAGGTTTTTATTTTTTTTTGTATTTTCAAAGAAATTGGTCAAAGTAAGAGAGAGAGACAGAGAGAGGGCGGGAAAAAAAAAAAGACGAAGAAAAAGAATACAGTGAAGTGAGTGAGTATCCAATACAAACAAATAATATATGCTGCTCTTTCTTTCTTTCTCTCTTACTATTTTTTTAATGCTGGTTTGATTCTCTCTCTGTTTAATTTGAGTTCAATTTCGTTCCCACATTTAATAACTCGCCTTATTATTTTTTTTTTTTTTTTCTATTCCACTTTACAACAAATTCTCTCTTACGAAATCAAACGATATTTATGTATCTATTTATTTTTTTTTTTGCAACAAAGGGGAGGGGGCAGGCAGGAAAAAAGTTTAAAAAATAAAATAAAATAATAAGATGGCAGTTTTATGAGTGGGACCTGAAAATTGGAAAAATCTTTAACAAGCAAAAAAATTTGAGATTTTTTTTTTGGGGAAATAGCACACGACCCCCAAAATTGATAGAGAAAAAATTTTTTTTTGTGTGACAAAAAAAGTAAGTATATTGTCTAACTTTACACGCACACACTATAACAAGAAAAAAAAAAGAACTTTTTTCTTGAGGCTATTGAACATAGTACACTACTCTGGGTCATTTAACACAATATGATCGTGGCGTGCGTGCGTGCATCAATCCCCTTTTTTCTTTTTTCGTAAGTATTTTCCGTCCCGTCATTACCCAAACCTTACACTTGCATATTGTTTGGAATGTATAGAAGAATATGAGGAGGATTCATGAATACTCCAATAGACATTGATTATTTTTTTTTTCAAGGAAACTGAAAACGCCGTGACAACGTAATATACCACCAGCTGATATTAGCTGATATTTGTAAAGTTTAATTGCAAGAAATAGGGGGAGGAAGACGATTGAAAGCAATTTTTTGGTCAAGAAATTATCGCTGAAATTATCCGAAAAGTGTTAATTAAGGATTTAGAAATGAATTGAATGGATATAGTTTAGATTGTAGCAATGCGGTTTCCTAACACGAATAAAAGTGATAGACAACTACTGTGGGGAGAGTAGGGGTGGGGGGAAATTGGTCTTCGTAAATGTTTCCCTAATGTAGAGATTTTACTCTTCCTATTTCCTTCCCTCTTATCTTCCAGATTAACGTACAAAAATATAGAAATCAAACACACTAAATTCCATCAAATTTCATTAAAAATATTTATCCAAAAATTTAATCTATTGTTGTTATCTTGAACTAATTTTCTAGCACTTTATCTTTACGAATTATTTAAATCGCTGGACTTTTCATACAATCAAACGTTTGTTGCTATTAGACCAAATATACATACATATCTATCTATGTACACATATTCTTTGCTGAAGATTCTCTCACAGTTAATCAAACCATGATTTAGTGATAGTATTATTTCTTTTTCTTGATATCTAAGATCCAAAGTAAGAGGGGTAGGATCTGGCTTTAAGTTTTTTTTTTTAACTTGATAACCCTCTCTATTGATTTGATAAAAGTGATAATGTATGGAACTCAAGGGGTCTTTTCTTCTGGAATATCAAAACTACAGCAGTGTAAAGAACAAAGAAGGAGACTCGGATGTATCCGGCATCCCATTGCATAGTAATTTACAGACAACCAAAGAGTACAATAAACTGTGCCAATTATTATTTCTGAACCCTGCTATGCTAAGTTTTTCTGATAACGAATTTAATCGATTGGCAACACTAAATGAGCATTAACCTTGCTTAGGTATGGTTGTGACTCTGCAAACGTTAGTAAATTATACTTGATCCATAGATAACAATTTTTAGATTTTGTTATCTCATTTGATAACAATTATAAATCACTCACTTATAAAAGCCAGGAAATTATTTTTCAACAAATCAGCTGATTAGCTCAGTTGGAGTTCTCTTGTAGTTTAACGGTCAGAATACGCGCTTGTCACGCGCGTGATCGGGGTTCGATTCCCCGCAAGAGAGTGTTTTTTTTGCATCAAATGCTTCAATTTTTTGTTTGATATTTTTTTCTTTTTCATAATTTCCCTTTTAAATCCACAAATACATCTAAATTTTTTTATTCTACTAATACTACAAACAAAAGAAACAGCATTGTACCAAACCTAATCTTCATCTCTACAACTTGTGATTCTTCTAAAATAATGTGTATGTTCGTATTTCCCCAAACTATCGGGCCAAAACGTCGATGGTCGTATTCCTGAACTTCTTTTCCACAACAATCCAGAATACTCCATCCCTCGCCTATCTATATCACATTCTTCATGAGGTAATTGTTTTTTATCAATGAAATATTCATATCCTGCATGAGTAAACATTGGTGGCAAGAAAGGTATTATATCATGTTTATGAACCACTCTAATAAATCCTCGTGAAAAATCATTCTTCATTGTAATACAATTTGCAACTTCTTCTGTATCAAATAATCTATCGGTGAAATCGGCAAATTCTTGATTTCCAACTTTTGGTCCACCATAAGTGACAATTAATGGATCATAACCTAATAATTGAAATTCAATCCCACTTAAAGTAGTGAAAGCTGCTCCTAATGAATGACCAATAATTAAAAATTGATAATCCGGATAAATTTTTTTAAATTTGATTCCAAGACTTATAATTGCACCGGAATTATCTTTTAAAAAATTATAAAATCCTCGATGAACTTTACAATTAATACATTCTTGTTGAATAAATACTTCACATTCAAAGTTATCATCTTGAACAATGGGTCTGTATTTAGTAGGGATGAAATCAATATCAGTGGCCCAATCACGTCTTGAAACTGATCCTCTAAATACTAATATTATGGTTTTTCTTTTCTTATCTAAAGCATAATATCCTGTACCAACTTCATTAAGTGTACTAAAATCAAATATTTTCACAATTTCAACATCTTTAAGAATGTCATTCTTACAAGCAGATAAATGACAACCTGAACCTTTATCTCCTAACCGTCCTTTAGATAACCCTCTACCCACACAATAGGCAACTGCAGCCAAATTAGAAAATTGTACTATTTTCTTATAATCTTGTGCTGGTTCATTATCAGTTTTATATTCTTGAGCAAACGATAGACAATATAATACAATTATTATTAATATAAGCATCAATATTAAATTGAACAAATTGAAAACAAACAAACAAACAAACAAACAACCAGGCAACCAAAAAAAAAAAACCAGATGGTTTTCCTTTTATTTTACTTTAATTTTAATTTAAAGGAAAAAATAATGGAAATTTCTAATAATTTAATAATAGTGATAAGTTCTTTGCTTTAAAATAAAGTAAAGTAAAGAAAAGTACCTCAAAAATTTACATTCACCTTTGAGTTCAAGCCCTTATATTAATAAAAATTTCTCTGTTATGCACATCTCAGTTCTTGATGTAAATTATTACATTTCACACTACAATAATAAAGTCCACAAGACAGACATCTCAGATAATTTGATTTATCACCACAAATACAACAAAGTCTAATTTTTGGTTTAACACTTTCCAATTTTCTTCTTTTGGTACTAGCAGTTGCTGTGGCAGATTTATTATTGTCAATATCAGTAAAATCAACAAATTGATAATTTATTCCAAGGATAGTATTAACAGAAATCAAATTTCGTTCTTCTTCAAAATACAGATTTAAATTTCTTCTTGCTGCCAATATTTTTTTCGTCGCTGGAGTATTACCTAATCTTGATTTATGTGATGGTTTAGTAGTATTATCGCCACCACCAGTGGAATGAATACTAGTATAAACAAAATTTTTCGGTAATTCAAATCCTTTAGTTGATGTTTCTTGATTTAATTCAACAAGTCTTTTCGAAACTAATCTTTCTAATTGAATTTGTTGTGATGATTTTAAAGGTCCTGTGTTTGTTGGTTCATTGGATTGGGTTTGTGCATTCATTAATTGAGTTAAATTATAATTGACTTTGGCTCTTCCCTTGTTAGAATTTGAGGTTGATTCACCCGTGTTGGTGGACTTACCCAACAGTCGAGCAGTTAAATTGATTGATGAACTAAAATAAATAGTAGATGTCTTGGCATTTGTCGATTTGGGTACTTCTTCAACCAACATTATCGTATAGTTAGATTAAAGGGAAAACTATATAATTATGTTTTGAATATTTGTAGATGATCGTTTTTTTTTTTGTTTTGTTTGTATACTTTTATTTGCCACAGATTTTTTTTTTTCATCCCATGGTTTTGCTTACAATGCAACAGTGAAACCTCTAGTATTGTAAATACATCTGGGGAGAGCTAATTAAAAATGGTTGAAACAAGTCTCACAAACAATAAGTATTCTGTTTCAAAGAAAGACAAGGTAAAGCTGAAAAATATTGTAACAATCAGATCATATACAAAATATAACTTTCCAGCTACTCTCCACAAGCAAAATATTATGGAAATACCTTCAGTATAAATAACAAATCTCTTATCTTAATCCATTCTTGTATACAGTTTAAAAGAAATTTGTTGAGAGAGACTACTGGGACTAGAACTCTGTCGATCCACTTCACAAATTTTCAATATTTTTATGCTTTAAATTATAAATATATTTACAAGACATTTACAGATTTCTAACACCTACCCTTCTTTATTTTTAATAAATATAGACTTAACCTCATTGTAACAACAAAGTTCAAAAATTTGTCCTTTCAATTAAACATGACCCCTCTTGCTCTTTCCAAACCCTACTAAGCTCATTTCTTTTCATTATTCAAACTTTCTTTAATTTCTTGATGATCAAAAGGTTGATCTTCTCTAGCTTTATCTAACATTGGTTTGATCCCTTGTTTTGCCAAATTTGCATTTATACAAGTAATATAGGTATCCCAAAATTCTGTACATTCATTTTCCATTGATTTACCTTTTAAAAATTTCTCTGTGTACCATTTATTAAAACAATCATCATAAGCATTTTTAGCTGGTGTACATTCTGGAGCAAATGAAACTGACATTATATTTCCCATATCAATGTATATAACAGTGTGTTTAAGGGATGCTGGTGGTATTGCTTTGATTTTGGTCTCTTTTTTTTTTTCTACCACGACCAGAAGTTTTTGGTGGTAAATGGTTAGTGGTGGTAAGTGGAGGTGGAATCTTTTCCCGTACTTCGCACAATTTTTGAATGGCGGACTGCATATGAGAAAAGACACACGCTTTTGAAGAAAATTAACGCACACACACCTACACGCAAAAAAGAAAAACCACAACAAATCAGAAAACAACAACAACATCATCATATCAACATTAACCAACTTTCTGCTGCATCAAATATGAAGAGATATTCAATTGCACCAACTTCATCACGGAGGAAATCTGCTATTGATGCAACATTACCTGAATCTAATTTACCAGCAAGACAAATATTAGAACAATTAGATCAAGATACTACATTTGTTCTTCAAGAAATTGATAAAAATATCTCTCGAGCAAATACCGTGATTAATGATAAGATTAAGCCTATGATACAAGAATATGCATTTCAAAGTTGGAAAGTTTGGGAAAATACTGGGTTTTGGAAACATTTTTTCGAACAATCAGCTAATGTTGAATTAGATAGTTATGTTGAACCAATTAATGAGGTGAATCCACAAAATAATTTCTTATTATTGAATGAAATTGAAAAAAATAAACAAAAGGGGAGGTATGAGGATAGTCGTGGGAGTAATAAAGTCAATCAGGCTAACAATGACGAGAATAATGATATAGATAATGATGAAAAAGAGGAGCCAGAAATAGCATTTAAAAAACCAAATCTTCGACGATTAGTTGCTGATGGGAATACCCCTACATGGTCAACAGAGCATACTAAACCATCGATGAAATCAATACAATTATCACCACCAAAGAGAATGCAGACAACTAATTTCACTGGTGGACTAGCTCGAGAAAACACAAAATTGACAGATAGCATAACATTGGAACCACCAGCATTATCTGCAGAGACCCGAGCTGTCACATCACTGCCTCACAGTCGTCATTATCAAAATCAACATCAACGACTACAATCTAGAGATTCACCAATTAAAATACATACCATTAGACAATCGTTAGATACTTATCATCGAGTGTCAATATCACCAAAGAAATTGAAAACACCTATACGTTCAACAAGAACTAGTAGAATTGAAAGTATACTTAATTCGTCACCCATATTACCGGAACCACCAGTTTTACAATCCGAGATAGGAAGTGAAACTCCAAAATATATGTCATCTTCATCACCCATGAAGAAGCAACAACAACAACAAAGAGAATCATTAAATTTCCAATCAGATAATGATCAGCAACAAGGACTTCAAAGATTTCCTAATACTCCTAAATATTCTCGATTAAGTGGATCATCAGTGAATAGTTTATTAAGTAATAAATCAAATTTATCTGATGATGAAGATGATCATATTAATCCCCCACCACAATTAGATTCTGATAATCATGGAGTTGTAATTGATAATAGTGACACTAATAACAATAATGGTGATAGTTCAGATGATCTTGCAGCATTACCAGTGCCTGAATTGAATACTATTGATTTTAAAGATAAGAACAGCAATAACAATAATAAGAGATCAATTCAATCAACTCCAAGATCGAGTGAAAAGAAGAGACGATCAATAAATACTAAAAATACAAATAATAACAATACTTCTGCTGCTGCTACTGCTGTTGTTGTTGATGATGATGATGATAGGGAAAATGTATTTTTGGATCATTCCAATAAGAAAACTCCAGATAATCAACAATCTAATAATTCAACAAGGTTTTTTTCAACTGGAGGAAGTAATAATGAAAATCATACTGAAACTCAAGATAATTCAAAATCATTTAGTCAAATTTATGATGAAGCAATTTCTAAAATACGAGGTAAAAAAACTACCAGCCAAAGCAATGATCAAAATGGAGATGAAGATGGAGATGTGGTGATGTCTCTTGATATGACGGTGACTAAAGATTTAACTGGTGAACCAACAAAAGATTTATCAAAAGATTTAACAGAAAATTCAACTACTGATTTAGGTCCATTTAGAGAAAGATGGAAGAAATTGACAAGAAAATAAGGAGGAAAACATAACTACGTAGTCAATAGACATCAACAGTTGGTAGTAATGTAAAAATATAATATTAGTAATGAAATCATCGTAGTTTTTCAAGTAAGTTAGTAATATCACTGATATATGACTTTTTATTCGTTGAAATAAAAAAAATATTTCACGGCTGATCAAAATTAAACTTGTAAAATAATAATGTATACAAATAGATATCACTAATTGGGTGCAAAAAGAAAGAAAGAAAGAAAGAAAGAGTTTCAACATTAGAACCTTCTAGTTAGATAATTGCCTCCTCTATTAGTAATGAGTAATTATTATGAGAGTAATTAAGTATTACATAACCCTCATCATTGCATCACGTGACAAACCGTAAGCATGACAAATAAATGAAATATGATTGGTTAAAATTTGTCAGGAAAAAGAAGAAAAAATAAATGATCTTATTACACAAAAACAGAAAATCAAAAAGAGAAGCGGAAATGAAAGTTGCAAACGACAACAACAACAACAATTCAACTCAACTCAACTCACAAAGAGATTGCAACAACAACTTTATCAAATTAATATAAATATCTGATTAAATTTCCCTTTCCATTTCCCACAAATTTTATTTTCTTTCCTTTCTTCTTTTTTATTCATTATTAGAAAAGTTTTTTCTTAAACTATTATCTTTATATTCCAAAAACTCAACTACTACTACTAATAATAACTTAATATTCAACAATGGCTTGTTCTGCTGCTCAATGTGTCTGTGCTCAAAAATCCACTTGTTCATGTGGTAAACAACCAGCTTTAAAATGTAATTGTTCTAAAGCTTCAGTAGAAAATGTTGTTCCATCGTCAAATGATGCTTGTGCTTGTGGTAAAAGAAATAAATCAAGTTGTACTTGTGGTGCTAATGCTATTTGTGATGGTACTAGAGATGGTGAAACTGATTTCACTAACTTGAAATAAATAAGCGAACAAGGCTAATGATGGGAATCTTTTTGGGTTATATTAATAAGTGCATTTAATTTTGGTTTTTTTTTTTAATTTTGGTTTCAATTTATTTATGTAAAAATGTAATGTGAAATTTAATAAAGATTGATTTTTTAATAATAATAACTATCTGTAGTATAATTTATTAATAAATTCAAAAAGTGATTAGCAATGAAACGTGGGTTTAATTGGTATATTCTATACTAGCCAACAACGATAGCAATAGAAGTTTATCAGTGTTGTTCTGGTTGTGTCATTGTATTCGAAGAAATTAACAATGAAAATACAAAAGATTAACTACTTTAAGGAATTCTTATCTTGGAGGAGGTTGATAATCAACTAATTAACAACCACCAAAGAGTAAAGCTGCCAATCAAATTTAATCTAAATAATCAAAGTATAATAATTAAGGGGGGAGAGGGGCAAAATTCAATTAGCAATTCACACACACACACACGCCTACCCTTTTAACAACCCCTCACTCTCAATCAATTGGATTTATCTTTACTCTTATCTTTCCCTTTATTGTTAAATTCATCTTCTATTTTCAATTTCTCTCCATATATTTGACAATATTTATGAGAATATTGTAAAGCACAATCAAGATTTTTATTAACATTTTTAGTAGTAGTAGTAGTAGTAGTACTCAGATAATCTTTCACTAAATCAACATTAAATAACACTGAGCTTTTAAAAATGCTTGATCCCTCCTCAGTATCATCAACATCATTATTGCTGTTGTTATTGTCAGGGTTTAATAATAATGCATTCAATAACCCTTTTATATATACAAGATCAATTGTTGTATCACGTCGAGTAATCGTTATTGTCAAATAATCTACCAAATTATTTGATGTGATAGTTGATGACTCTGATTCTAGGTTGTTTGATTCATTTTCAATTGTCCAACTTGATATCCCATTAGGTATAACCACATTTTTCCCCTCACATAATCCTTTATCTTCCCACCATGGTAATACTTCAATTCCTAAATCCATAAATGATGACACATGCGTTAATCGATAGTTTGACTTGCCCGAAGCAATATTGGTGTTAGTAGGGACATCATCTTTTACTAATATTACCATATTTGGTCGATACATGGTTTCTGAACAACCACAATGTCTCATTGCTGCTCTAGCAAACCCAATCCATATTTGACGATTTAATGGTAATCGATCTTTAATTGAATTTGTTAGCTGTTTACCATTAATTGAGGTTGAAGTAGATGATTTTGATAAATAATTATCTAATAATTCATTAACATTGATCAATTCTGTACCACCATGTAAATATCCCGAACCAAAATTATCATCATCATTAATTTGATATTCCCATTGACAACCACTATCAAATCTATCATCACCATCATTATTTTTCTTGGTGGTACTACTACTCAAGGGGCATTTCAAAATTTTTAAATCTTTGAATTGATAAATAAAATAAATAAATGAATGATAACCATGATTTAATTTCTCGACCTGGGTATCGTGGCGCCGACCCATTTCACCGCCGTCGGAACCAACTCCAC
>OKKB01000380.1_pt1 | contig 11438 bp, 4 predicted proteins | sample 1613931 | NCBI WGS metagenome assembly OKKB01 (sample SAMN04436893, study PRJEB24849) | human gut metagenome | biome: human gut; feature: NICU; material: stool | host: Homo sapiens | place: USA: Saint Louis, MO | collected 2012-02-08
GCTTTTAAAAAATTGATATCTAATTTAATTGCTAAATCACAATCTTGAATTGCTAATCCATAATTTTCTAATTTAATTTGAACTTGAGCTCTATTGGAATAAAAAATGGCATTATTAGGATCGATTTCAATGGCTTTGGTATAAGCTTCTATTGCTTCATCATATTTATGTTGTTTTAATAAGTTGTTCCCCTTATCCTTCCATTCAAGTGCTTCTTTAGGTGATGACATTGTGTGTGGATGTCTAGGATAGTAATTGTAGAAAAAGCGTTTAGGTTTAAAGAAATTCAATAAAGAATTGTTGTGAAAAATTTCAACTTCAAAAATTAAGAATGGAAACAAAACAAAACAAAAAAAAAAAAGAAAAAAATTTTTTTTTCCATTGTTCTTTTCTTCTTCTTCTTCATTCTTCCTTTATGCACCAGTCACTGTTTTTTGGTTCTATCTCTCAAAAAGGGTTTTCTCCAATTCTTGGAATTACCAAAAAACAAGATCAAGATCAAGATCAAGATCACTTTAATGTCTGTGGATACTAAATTAGGATAAAAACTGACCAAAATAAGCTAAAGGAAGACTGATCCTAATTAAAGAAGAAGCGGTAGCTTGTAGTAAAGAATTCTTTTGTCCGAGAATGGATATGACAAGATTATACTTGGTGAATTCTCTCTATTCTACACTAATATCAACTGTGTTAACTATTTTCTGAAATATAGTATGATTATATTTTTACTAATACTAAAACTAAAACTAAAATTAAAAACAATACTATACAACAACAACAGCAATTGTATGAGTAAATTGATTTTTAATTTTGTCCACCTCTCTCACTATTTAACCTTTGATACGTAAACCTGAAGCAGGTACTCCAACAGCAGTAATATCAGTAATATTACATAATTTACCTTTAAATTCTGGTTTATAAGTAGCTCCAACTAATGCTTCTTTAATAAATGGTTCACCTTTATAAATTGGTGTAAAACTACCACAACAAATATCAAATTCAGCAAAAGGATCAAAATTAATTTCAATGGTATCATTAGCAATTGTATCAGCTTTATTTTTCAATTTCATAGCTTGTTCAGCTCTAGGTCCACTATTATTAGAAATTTTCAATAATTCTTCAGCAAAATAAGAAGCAGAAGCATAATTTTTATTTTTAAATGATTGAGTCATGGCAACTTGTAAAGCATTTAATTTATGAGAAGGTTGTAATTGAGCTCTAGTGAAATAAGCGGCCAATTCTAAATTCCGTTTCACATCCAGACTTGGTAATTTACGACGTTCCAATTCAATTGATAATCCAAGAATATATTCACGACATAATCTCAAGATTTCATGACATTTGGTTTCGTCATCTTCATCATCAACATTTAAGACAGTGATGGTATAAATGACTTTTCTAAATGTGGTAATTGCTTCTTCTAAATTATTGGCTTTGAATTTTTTGAAACCTAAAGATAATAATTCTTCCAATTTATCATATCCAGGAACAACTGGTTTAAATTTTCGTGGATTATCTTCATCATTATCATGTCTAATATAAGTTTTCATTGCTGGTAATTCATCCATACCTGGTAAATATAATTTGGAAGCACCATAAACTTGATTGAATCGAGTTCTTAATGGTTCAAAATTAACCACTCCAATTTGTTTATTTAATAATGACGCTGCTTGTTCAAATCCTCCCGCTGCTACATATGTAGCTGGTGTCTTGGCATTACGTAACCAATCACCGATTTCATTCTCAGTGGTGACAAATTCAGGAACATTTTCATCAACAATATCATCATCACCAATATCTAATTCGTCGTCCAAATCCCATGCTTCAGCATCATCTTCACCACCAAAAGCACCACCTTCTCCATCATCATCATCATCATCATTATTATTATTGTCAAATCCAAGGTTCTCATCAATATTGGTAGCACCAGACTCAAAACCTTCAGCACCAGTAGTAAGATTATCTTCATTGATTGACAAGTTTTCAATTTTTCCAGTGATTAAAGCCGTTTCAAAATAAGATAATTCTGAATCTTTCAATGGCCAATTACCAACAGGTTCACCAATTGGTTTAGGTAAGGGGACAACATCACCCAATTCGGGTAATTCAACATCTTTTTCACTAATATTAGCTTCTTGTAAAATTTGTTCTGCCAATTCATTTAATCCATTAGATTTAGCTAAAGTATAAGCTAAAGGTAACATTCCATTTTGAATATAAACTTGACATCTTTTTTTGATATCATTATTATATAAAGTGTTTTGTACTAATGAAGAAGTATCATCACGATGTTGAGCAATGGTTGACATTTTATCTAATCTTTCATCATCACCTTTATATAAATATAAAAATGATAATTTATCAAAATGATGTAATTGTTGATAAATATATTCAACAATTTCAATATTACCTTGTAATAAAGCTTCTTCACCTAATTTTTCCCAAATTTGATTATTATTCAAAATTTTAGCTTGTTCTAAAGCCACTTGTAAATTGCTACATTCTAAAGCCAATTCAAATCTTGTTTCTGGATCTTGAACAAAATGTAATGCAACTTCAGGGAATCCCTTTTTCTGTAAATAACCAATGATATTTTGACCAACTAAAGTAGAATTTTTAATAAGTCTTAACACTTCACCAAAATTCTTATTAACTAATGCACGTTTGAATCTATATTCAGTGGGGTCAATAGTAATTGTTTCAACTTGTCCTTGACGATTCAAACAATAAATTAAATTGCCTTGAACTTTAGTAATATACAATGTATTTTCTAAAGTTTTGATAATACCATTATCACCATTCAATAAAGTGTACTTGATATGATTTAAAGTGGAATATAATAAAACCCCAGTATCATCCCAAGCAGCACTTTTGATTCTAATAGTTTCATGCATTGAGGTGATTAATTCTAAATCCTTATCAGCAATAGTGATGGTATGTTTAGAAAGTAAAGCCAAATATTGTCCATTACTCGACCAAGAAACATATTTGACATTATTAACACTAATTTCTGCCAATTCTTTACGTTGTTGAACATCATAATTAATCACTGAATGAGCTTTAACCAATAAAATACGACCAGGAGACCCCGGTAATACATCAACAATTGACAGATCTAATTGAACCGTTTTCGTAATATTATTATTCAAATCTTTAACTTGTAAAGTTTTAGTAGATTTAACAAAAGTAACAAAACGATTACGAGAAATAAATGCGGCAAAATTGGCTTCACCTTGACGAATATCAGTTGGTTCAATAGCACCAGTTACATGTTTAGGTAAAGTAATCAAAGCATAATTCCCATTATCACCTTCACCATGGACAACTAATACTGAATTATCACTTTGATTATAAGATAAAGTTCTCATAAATGACCAAGTCTTACCAATTTTTTTCAATGATAACATTGGTAAAGAATTTTCTTGTTTATTAAAATCAAAAGTTTGAATTTGTTTTTCACCATTAACATAATATAATTTATTTTGGAAAATAGTATGAGCTGGTCTTTCTCTTTCTAATTTAAACACCATAATACCTGAATCGTGACAAGCAGCAAATAAACTAATAGTTGGATGGGAAGCAATCAACCAAAAACGATCATGTTCTCTTCTAAATTGTTTCACGGGGACTCTTTTATTCAAATCCCAAACCCGAATAGTTTTATCATCAGAAACTGATAAAATTAAATCTTGATGAGGATGGAAAATAGCACTTAAAACATTACCAGTATGACCTCTACAAGTATCAACTTCCCAAGCTTTAGTATCACTCATTCTCCATAATTTAACTACTCGATCATCTCCAGCAGAAACAATAAGAGGTAAAGTAGGATGGAAAGAAGCATAATTAACTCCTTTATCATGACCTTCCAATACATATTTAACAACAGCATTAATATTACCAAAAATATCTTGTTGAGGTAATTGTTGTCTTTGTAATTGATCTTCAAATGCACGAACTGAAGAAGTTGGAGCACTATGTTTTTTCCTTAATCCAGAAATATCCCAAACCCGAACTGTTTGATCTAATGAAGCACTAACAATTAAATCTTCACTAGGATGGAATTGAGCACTCATAACATAATGATTATGACCAGTTAAACAAGCAATTTCTTGTCGATTTTGCCAATTCCAAATCCTAATGGTTTGATCATCAGAACAACTAATAATCCATGGTAAATCATGATGAAATGATACCCCTCTAATATAATCCAAATGTCCATTCAAGGTGAAAATACATTTTCTAGTGTTTAATGACCAAACTTTAATGGTATAATCATCACCTCCAGAAACAAATAATGGTTGAGTTGGATGGAAATCAACACTTCTTACTGGTCCAACATGATCTTCAAATCGATCAATTAATGTCCCCATTCGATAATCCCATAATTGTATTGTTGATGAATGTAACGAGACTAAAGCCCAAGGTCTCTTTGGATGAAAGGCAACACCTTTAGCCCTAGAAGACTTGGATTCAAATTTAGTTAACATCTTCATGATAGATAGTTAGAATTAAAATTCAATCAAGATGATGTAGATGTATTTGTTGTGTGAATGTTGTTGGGTTTTGATTCGCTTTGGTGTATTCTTTTTTTCCAACAACAACAAAGGAGTAAGAAGAAGAAGAAGAAAAAAACTGAGAATTGACAAAGAAGACACGTTAATTGAAAAATAATTACAGGTCAGGTCGTGTACTCATTCATAAATGCATTAAACTATTATTACACTCTGTTCATTACACTATGATAATTGCAAAAATAAAAAAAAGGTCTATATAACATCCTAATATCAATTAATATTAACAAGTAACAATCTGAAGAAAAATGGACCAAAACTGTTAGAGTAATATCATTAATGTTAGAACATTAGGAAGAAATTGAACTTCCTTTACAAGGAGCACAACTTACAAAACAAATATCCCTATTATTATATTCTTTATTGGTTTTTTTTTTTAAAAAAAATACTTAACTATTAATGTTTAAATTGACTTTTACATGAAAAATGATAATATACCCAAGCAAATGGAAGCAAATATACCACTGATAACACTTTCATTTAATGAATTGGCAACACCTTGAGAACTGCTTCCACTACTACCAGAATCAGTAGATTTTGAATCTTGAACAAATCCACCAACACCAGCACTTGGATCATAGGTGTTGGTACCAGTAGAACTTTTAGCAGTTGCTTGTGCTGCTGCGGCAGTGTTTTGAGCAGGAACATTAGCAGTTTTTTTAGTTGAATCAGTTTTAACACTAGTTATAGTAGATGACCCACTAACTGAAGTGATGGTAGTTTCTTGAGCTTTGTTACTACTACTATCTTCATCATCATTTTGTGGATCAAATCCAGTAGCGTCATCGCTACCTAACCAAGTCTTTTTCGTGGTCAACATAATGTTACTAGCATCACCATCAGTACTATTATAAAGGAAAGCATGATAATCTGATTCTTTAGTGGAATTACCATCCAATTTAACATCATTGGGTATATCATAGGCAGTGGCATAAATCTCTTTAATGTGAGCATAATAATATCCATATTTCTTAATATCTTCAGAATCCCAATTGATTAATCCACCAGCCCATTCAATAGTACCTTTAGCATTTGAAGAATCACCACCGGGCCATAAAGAAAATTGAATTCTTGAAGGAGTTTGAGGGTAATCATAACGATTACTAGTTTCATTCCAAGTATCATTTTTATTTAAAGTACGGACTTTTTCTCCATCAATGTACCATTCAATTTTATCTTCAGTCCAATCCATTTCATAATTATGATAATATTCAAAAGTATTATTTACGGAAGAATTTCTCGAATTATTATAATTTAAAATCCCTTGAGAATAATAATTTGATTGAGGATTAGTTAAATTATACCCAACAAATTCATAATCAATTTCATCTTGAACATCAGAAAACAAAATAAAAGCAGTAACAACCCCACCATCATGAGATGTTTTCAATGTTGCCCCAACTTTACCGTACCATAAGTATTTAGTCGATGAAACAACGGTACCAGTGGTATGATTTGGCATTTGAATTAATAAAGAATTGTCATAATAATCAACCCAACCAGTATAAACCCAATCAGCTTCAGTAGAATTACCTAAATAATCCGTTTGTAATTCAATTTCTTTAACTTTATCTTTAGAATCAAATGATTCTTGGAATGTACTCATTCTAGGCATAGGCATACAAGCAGTCAAATTATAAGAATATCTAATATCACAACCACCTAAACAATAAGCCCCAGTACCACAGATACCAAATTGAGAACAACATGGTTTATCTTCAGGACAATGTTTACTTGAACTACAAGTAGTAGTGTCAGAAGCAGCCACGACAGTGAAAATGCTCGATAATGTTGCCAAAAAGGCAAAATGAAGTGTTGAAAATCTCATAACAATAGTAGTAATAGTATCGAATGTGCTTGCGATATGTGTGTTTGATAGTTGGAGCAATAATGGGATGTTGTTTTATTTAGCGAATGAAGTGAAATGAAATATTGAAAATGAAAATGATCTGCCTTTCCAGTTAAAATTAAATCAATAAAAAAGGGAAAAAAGACAAGATGAATGTATGACTAGTAATGAAGATGAGTCTTGATAAATAAAGAAGATAAAAAAGTTAAAAGGGATCTTTCTGTTTGGAATAAATAGAAAATGAAAAAAAAGACGAAGGAAAGAGGATTATATAAATATAAATAAATAAAAAAATTTTAAGAATCAAATTTTGAGGCGTTGAGAAAAGAAATGAAATGAAAGAAATTCAAAGCCCACAACTCAAGAATTTAAGCCAAAGAAGAAATCAAACATTATTTACAACAAAAATCTTTAAAGTAAATGTAAGTTTATGTATGGTACACCAAGAAGAAGATATGACGAGTATTATTATTAGATACTAACTACTCCTAGTTTTTTTCTTGGGATTTGATTTGTCTTGAAGTGGAAGAAATATCACCAAGAACAAGATAAGTTTAATAATAATAATAATAATAATGAAGAAGAAGAAGAAGAAGACAAAAACAAAGAGAGTGTAAGTTTAACAAGGCTTGGTAGGTAGTTAGTTAGTAAGTCAAGTAGTGTATGGGTAACCAATCCTTTTTTTTTTTGTCTCTATGAAGTGAGTGAGTGAGTGTTGCCAAAAATAAACAATTTCAAAACACACGAAACTTCTCAAATCAATGAGCAACAAGTGAGAGACTTACTAATAATATTTCCTAATTCGTACGTGTGTGATCTGTTTCCACCCCCCCCCCTCCGTTCCCGTTTAATTTAACATCTTAACGTTCTTCTACTATACTCTATTCCCACCCTATACAAATACAATTAACACGATATTATTTACAACAAATCGATTCAGATCTTTAAACCTTCAAATCTTCAAATCTCGTGATTTTATTAAAATTAACTTCGCCTCCCTTTTGACTTTTTCTCTTCTCTGTTACATTTTGACGATCACCCACGACCTTTTTTTTTTTCTTTTTTTCTTTCTCATACAAATTTCTTCTTCCTTTGCCCCCTTTCCTGTTGCAAAACAATTCAAACTTCAATAACATACTCCAATAACCAATTTGTATTCCATTTTGGTATGTTTTGTACTATTTGGATACTAACTGAAACATCAAGGCTTGGATAGTAACTGAAATATCAAAGGCTTGCTTTTAAAAAGCCTTGTGTAGTTGCTAAAAATGGACAAAAAAATATTTATTTGTGTGCTACCAACCGTCTCTGTGTTCTGATTTAAAATGGGTAATCTATTTGTAATATAGCAGTGTACCAGGTGATTACTATTAGGTTCAAACATATTTTTCTAATGTTGATTTAGTTTTGTTGATATTGTTTACAATTTTGGTTAAAAAATGTCAGCTAAAGTTTGTGGTATTAAAGTGTAGATTCTCAACACCAAAAAGTTTTTCATAATCGTTAGATCTATGGATATTGACTGTTCTTGTATCAGGAAATATACAATTAAAGCTGTCAATCTATCTTTAGAAATTGATCCCAATGCCCATTTCGTAAATAACTATTATGGTAGCGCAGATACTGTGAAAAGAGATATCACGTGATATTGAAAAAATATCACCAATCTTGCAACTATTATTAATTGCAAAAGAGCCTACTGCTACATGTATTACTCTAATAAGATAAAACTTAGAATTTATTGGCTAGAAAAGTTAAAAAAGATAAACAATAGTATAAAAAGAAAAAGATAGCAGCGTAGAACGAACAAATCAAAAAAATAAATAAATTTAAGAAATAGCACCAATAATTTAATCAATAAACAAATGGTATAGTGGATCAGTCTAGAATGAAATATAAAAAAATAATAGTTAAGAGCTAACATCAGTTTCTTAGTATCCATTGACTGACTTATTCAATTGATGAGACCACCAAGACTGACACTGATACCCAATAATTTCAAAAGAGAAACAGCAAGTCCTAAAGCAACACCAACATCTCTTTTTTCGAACTCACTACCATCTTTTTGTTGACCATCTTCTTCATCTCTTTTAGTAATAACACCACCAGCAACACCATTAAGAGCATTCAACACGGCATTTAAATCAACAGAAGGAGAAACATCAGCATTGTTAAGAACACCTGAACCTAAAACGTTTTTAACAATTTCACCAGCAGCAGCAATTTCTTCAGGTGTAGCACCACCAATAATGCTTGATAAGGCATTACCATTATCTGGAATAGCAGCACTATGAACAATGGTTGATAATAAACCAATTGATAAGATTTGAGTAAATTTCATTGCTATGATTGTTTGTTTGTGTTAATGTAGAGAACTGTTTGAGTTGTTGTTGTTGTTGTTGAGATGAAACAAGTGAGAACCAAAAAAATTTTTACTTAGGAAGAATCACTCATCTATTTATAATCCAACTTTTTCTATCTCCTAAGTTCATAAAAAGGTTAATCTACTGTTATGGTAGTGGCATTGATGATGATAATTCTTCATTCAAACTATAATCCACGCGTCGTTGTGTGAAATACTTCAATGTTGCAAAAATCTTATAATTAAAAAAATTTTTTTTTTTTTTTTTCACAAGCATAAAGTTTAACAGTTCTTATTCCCAAAATAGGTCAGATCTAAACCAAAATAAGTAATAGTGCCAGCATTATGGAAGAGGGGTATAATAAAAAACCAATTGAAAAGCCACATGTTTATCATACAAACAACGATAGAAGTGGGAGAAGTTAGACAAATTTTTAAAGTTTAATAAATGCAACAACAACATTATTACGATATATTTAGACAACTTCAAGAGTAATAATAATACTAATAGACTGTGGTGTTTAGGAATGACAATGATGTATAACAATTACGGCGGGTGAACTCAAGTCAAGTGTAAACAACCTGTCCTATTTGAGAATTGGCTGAGATCTAATATCGGAATTGTTGTTGTTGTTGTTGTTTTCGCAGCCACTAATTTTTTTTTTTTTTGAAACGGACAAAAATCACAAAACAAAGTAAGTTTTCTCTCGATCACAATAATTAATTGAGCTTCTATCAATATCGGAATTATATCAATTGAATAATTTCACAACTTGTTGGAATTTCCTTGTTTTGAATTTATTGATTTTTTTTTCGTCTATTTTATGTCTCCGTGTTATCTCCTCCTTTATTTTAAGTTATACAAGTTAATAATCTTAAACCTGAAATTACAAGATTAACTTTTTGTCTTTTTGTATTGGAGATATTGTTTAAAAGTTCTTTGAATTTACAGGCGTATATGTGTATGAATTTATCTATAATTATGTACATTGTTAGTTTGCATTGTACAATATAATACTTCTTGGGGTATATTAGATCTTTGAGATCTTGTATTGTTCGTAAACCTATATTACTGGCATCAAAATAACTTATACCATCCTCCTTATAAACACGTGAATACTCCAATTGATACAAACTATATTATTCTTATTTTTTAGTTCTTTATTGTTATTGTTGTTGTTTTCTATTCAAAACTTTATAAACCACAGAAATTGAAACTCTTTTCCTCCTGCTATAATATTGTACCACAACCTTGATAGTTTTCTTTATGCATCAAGAAATTAGACTTTTTCTTTTAAATAAATCGTTCATTCTTTCACTATTGTCATTATTTTATCTTCTTCTTCTTCATCTGATTTCACAATCTTCTCCTCCATCAATCCTAGCTCCAACCCCTCCCCCCCCCGCCAACTTATAATTATGATAGATTTTAATCAAAGTTTAAAAAAAAAAAAAGAATTCAAAACATTGCTACTTTAAATTTACAGAAACATATATTCTCACCTTATCGTCAAAAAAATATATCCATAATTAATTAAACAATTGAAAATGTAACTTATAAATTCATGCTCTATTTTCATTGTTTTACTTGTAATAGTTTGCAGATAATTTCAATGTTCACGATTTTTCATGTTCATCAAAAAAAAAGAAGTTTAGATATTTTTTTTACAAAACATTGAAAAAAAAAAAAGCTTCATATTAGTTTGATTCTTTGTAATTAATAGTTGTTGGTTATACATTGTTAACTCCTATTTGTAAAAAGTCAAGCTTTTTACCGTACGCAAGATAATGACCGAAAAGAGTAATGTGATTTTGATTATCAATTTGTAAATTTCATCTATTTACTGGAGAAAAAATTATACATATTTGGATTATAAGTTGAAGGATTATCATAAATCAAATTACTTTCATTTTGAGGTGTCCTTTGTTGTTGCGGTTGTTGTTGTTGTTGTGGTGGTAGTTGTTGTTGTTGTAGAGTTGTGGCAAAATTGTAGGATCCCATACTTTGTTTGGGTGGTAATTGTGGTGGTGGAGGTGGTGGTTGTCGTTGATAACCAGTTTGTGATTGACCCTGCCCTTGGCCATAACCTTGAAATTGGGTATATCCACCATGAGGTTGTGAATACTGTTGATTATAAGCACCAGAAAATTGAGCTTGCTGTTGCTGTTGCTGTTGCTGTTGGAGTTGTTGTTGTTGTGGTTGTGGTTGATTATAACCTCCTGATGGCTGTCCACTGAGACTTCCACTATGACTAATACTCGATTGACCAGTATAATTCGATTGTAAACCAGAACTTTGAGTCCTATTCAACATTGGCTGGGTAGGAAATTGTTGACCAATATTCAAACTCCTCATTCCTTGATTCAATTGATTATCAATATTATTTCTAAAATTTTTAAACTGATCCAATAATTGATTATAAAATTTTTCTCCAGCAATTAACCCATTATGATATTTCAACCAATTCCCATAAAATTGATCAATTTTTTCCAGTTGACTAATAATTAATCTATTTTTCGAATTAGTTTCCGTTTGTAAGTTTTTAATTTGAGGATTTGATATCAATTGATTCCAACGCGATTTTAATTGTTCAATTATTGATTTCTCGTTAGTGATTAATTTATCTAATTCATTAGTAAATGGATTAAATTT
>OKKB01000382.1_pt1 | contig 11319 bp, 6 predicted proteins | sample 1613931 | NCBI WGS metagenome assembly OKKB01 (sample SAMN04436893, study PRJEB24849) | human gut metagenome | biome: human gut; feature: NICU; material: stool | host: Homo sapiens | place: USA: Saint Louis, MO | collected 2012-02-08
ATTATCTTAAATTAACTGCTGAACGTACGCACTGAGATTTGCTACGTCGTGACACTAGCCAAATCACAAATAGTTTACTTAAACACCAACAGGCTAAGAGGCATACTATCATTTGAAGTAATGAGTAGATTTAGAGTTGGCTTACAAAATGAAAGTATCATATTTGCAACAATCAAATTAGTTAGTTGTTACGTTATCAAACCTCACGAAGGAGCCAATTGAAAGATCAGAGTAGTCTTGTTGAGTATCTTGATTAGTACCGTTCTTTTATATTCTATTCTAAGTCTTTCTATAATATTTAAATTTCCAAATTTTCAATCTGTTTGACTAAATCATCATCACCACCTAATCCATGAACAAAATCTGCCAATAAATCTCTTGGGTCTTCTAACCCAATTGAAACTCGCAATAATTTCTTACTAATATGATCATCACTCATAGCTCTCCATTCAATCAAACTTTCAGTACCACCCAAACTAGTAGCATGATGAAACAATTTCAATTTAGAAGGTAATCTTTTTGCTTTATCTTCAGAAACCAACTCAATTGAAAACACAGGACTTTGACCAATTGGCATTTGTTTCTTGATATATTCATCGTCTTGTAATGACCCATGATAAATTGTTTCTAAATCAGGGAATTTATCCTTATTTTCAGCAATATATTTAACAATAAATTCTGCTGTGGCTGATTGTCTTCTAATACGTAATTCAAAAGTCCTCAAACTTCTCATCAATAAAGCACTTTCCAAATTACCAATGTTTGTTCCCAACACTAATCTATCCAATAATAATTTATTTTTAATTTCTTGAAATTTGACCAATAAAATCCCTGCTAGTAAATCACTATGACCACCGAAAAATTTAGTAGCCGAATGCATAACAATATCAGCACCAAAATCAAAAGGATTCATCAATGGAGGAGGAGCAAATGTGGCATCAACTGATAATAATGCACCTTGAGCATGAGCTCTTTCAGCATATTTCAGAATATCCAAATTGGTACCATAAGGGTTAACTGGGGTTTCTAAATGAACCAAATCTCCCTTTTGTAATACTCCATCAAAATTATCATCGATACCAATTTGTTTTAATCCAAAATTTCTTGTCCAAATATCGGCAATTCCATGAACACCATGATAAATTTGGCCAAATGCCATAGTCTTAGGATTAACATAAGTGATTAATCCATTAAACGCACCCAATCCAGAATTATAAATGACTGCTGGATATCCAGTAATTTTTTCAATAATGGCTTCTATTTGAGCGGCATTAGGATGGTTTTCACGTGAATAAACCAAAGTGTTAGGATCAGTTAATCCACCAGGTACTAATTCATCAGGATTGTTAGAATAACTGTATGTTGTTGAGATATGAATTGGGTTGATTACATCAATCACACGTTTAAGATGATCACCACCATGGATAGAGTCAGTTGCCAAGCGAGTCATTATTGAAAGGGTTACAGTGGGGAAAGAAAAAGGGAAAAGGGAAAAGAGATAAAGGGAAAAGAGATAAAGGAAAAAAGAGAAAAGGAAAAGGGTTTATATATAATTTGAGAACGAAAAAATGAACGATTGCTCCTATCGGGATAAATTACTCATTTATGTTGAAGTCCTGAACAGGGGAAGAAGAAGAAGTAGGACTAATTTCTTTTCAACGCCACACAATGGATTTACGCACATCCGGGATATTCAACAACAACAACTCAACAGAGTTAATTATTAATATGAACATCATAATTAATGTAATGAATCAAGTATGTATCTATTTTCTTTTATGTGTATTGTTCCATCCTCTTTTCTCCAATATTTCTGAATACCTCAGAAACCTTTATTATAAAGTTCTTGACATATTCCCGTGAACAAACACCGAGTCGAGTCGCCGTTATACCTTTGATATTCTTTTGTGTTACAATTGACCATAACAACATCAGTTGATGATGTATTACTTTACCGTTTTACTAGATAGCTAGAAACATACCCATATACAGTAGTGATCTGAGTTTTTCTTCAACAAATACAATTAACAAGAAGTAAAGATTATTGGCATTCTATGAATAGTATATTCTCAAAAGAATAGTATGGGCAATACTTTGTGAATCTCTTATACTACAGGACTCTAATCTCATTTCTTCTAAACTATAACAACAAAATACAATTTCTCAATATACAAATATAAATATAAATATAATTATATATATCTAAAAATATCATTCTATTTAGTGGCATGTTCACTTGCCTTAATTTCTCTACCCAATCTAGTGATCAAATAATAAATACAACCAATAAATCTAAATAATGCCATAAATGCCACTGTCCATAAAATCACCGTCAAAAATACTGCAGCACGATTACTCTTCAAGTTGGCCAAATCGGTGGCTTCAACAAATTGATTAAATCCACCAGTTTCTAAAACCAAGGCAATGACAACAAAATTTGTAAACATCCATACCAAAACTGTCATGGATCTAATGAAAGCATAATAATCTTCGGTATTAGTAACAAGCACTTTCTCTTCTGGAGGTGCTGGATCTCTAATTTTTTCCAATTGATCAAGATAAGATTGATTGATTTGTTCTTTGGAAATAGGAACACTAACATCGAATGTACCATCTTCTCTTAATTTAGCTTCACCCAATGATTTACCACCAACTTCACCTTTAGTACCCCAGGAAATATCATCAATATTACAAAATGCATAAATATTAAGGACATTGACATAAGATGGTGAAAGCAAAATATATTGAACAAAAGATGTAAACATATGCCAAGGTTCAAAATATAAAAATGATGCAAGGAAATATAATGCATAAGTTGATGAAGTTGCCACCACCAAATCTCTAAATTCTGAATTTTGGAAAAATAATGAAACGGTTATTCTTGTTCCTGATCGATAAATATCTTGAATAGAATGTACAGCCATGAAAATAGCAGCAAATATCATATATGCCATCAATATGGCAAAGAAAATAACAATCGTGACATAAAATTTTTCTGTACCTTTAGGTTTATTACCAAAACTTAAAACAAATGTAGTTACAATAGATGCAAGATATAACCAAAGAAATATCACCGATAAAATCTTACCCGGAGCAAAACCCAAAGCCTTATCTCCTAAAGAAGTTGTCAATATCCTAAACACCAAAAAATATGAACCAATGGAAAACCAAGACACAATAAGATTAATTAATTGATAAAAAAATTCAATGTGTAAGAAAATTTTTCTACCAAATGAATGAGAACTTGTCCATACTTTATAAAAATGAACTAACGAATATATAGCAGCAAAGAAAGAACCATTAAGCCAACGTCTTCTTTGTAATATAAATTCAGCTAATCCTTCAGGAACATCGGTTTCAGCTCTTGCTGATTTACAATATCGTAATAACCAATTACAACCCCTTTTAGCAACTAATTCGAAACATAAAATACGATCTTCAGCCAAATACATATTCGAAGTAAATATCCCTGCCTCTTCTTTCAACATTAAATGTTTCATTTGAAATTCATCATCATTTGGATCAAGTTCTCCACTACTGTGTAAAAACTCCCCTTTAAAATATTTTTCTAATGGACCAACCCCATTAATATCATTTTGTAATGCAATAAATCTATACGCTGAAAATGCCCCGGGTAACACCGAAATAAATCCAAATGATGATTCAGTGGGTTTATCTAAAATGTTAGATATTTTATATTCAAAATTTTGTCCATACACCAATGGATTAGTAATCATTTGACGTTTTTTCAATGATGTAGTAATTTCTCCACAAGCACCAGCAACACGATGATCACGATCAAATTCTTTCCATAATTCATATAATGATCTTCCTGATGGTTGAGTACCACAATCCAATAACACCACGATTTTTGGATCTAAAACTTGTCCAATGGCTTGGAAACACCAACGATGAGAATTGATTTTTTTAGCATTTGTTTCTTTTAAACAAAATAACATTTGTACGGGGACAACTTTTTCTGTAGTCAATTTAACTACATCATCAGTAACTTTTGAAATACCCACTCTGGTAGTATATTCAAACATATGAGCTTGCACTTTTTTATCATCAACTCTACTTTTAGCTAACCCTTCTTGATACACACCTAACCCTGCCAATAATGCTTGTGCTCTTTCATTAATCTTTGTACGACCATCACTGACAATACATACAACAATTTTCTTCCATGAATCTTTCCCCCAAGTCGATGAACGAGCTTTAGATTCCAAATATTTGATGTTTTTAAACACACCTTTCAAAGTACGTCCTAACAATATATCATCTTCATTATACATGGTGATAACAATCATCAATTCCGTTTGTCGAGGTATTGGATAATGTACTGGTCGTAAAATATAAGCATCTCGATAGAAATTTGATGGTCCACAAGTTACTGCTGTATATCTCATAAAGGCAAATTCTCTTGATAAACCACCAGATTTTTCAGCAGGATTATAATCAGGGAATTTCGATAATAATTCATCAGCAACAGGACAATCCAAAACTAAATGTCCATTTAAACCTGTGGCTCGAGTGAGTTTCTTGGAACGGACTTCTTGTTGTGGAGGAGGTTCTTCAAATGATCGTTCTTCTCCAAATGGGCCAGAAATGGTTTCACTACCAGGTTCTTTTTCAAAACTCGTCTCACCTTCCTCTTCTTCTTCCTCTCCTTCAGGTATGACACGTTCAGTGGGGACATAGTCCAACTGACTTTGACTTTCATCATCAGCATAACTAATCGCTGCCAAATCAAAATGATCCCCTTGAAATTGATTATACTGAATACGTTGATCATATTCTTGTTCATCATTATCTTCTTCATCATAAACATGAGGAATGAAAGCTTGGTTATAAGTGGGGTTCATGAGATGATTAGGTTGACCAGTACGATAATGATGATCATTACCTTGATATGAAGTATCTGTCATTTCATAACTTTCAGTGAATGGATTATCATGTGGAGGTTGGATCTGTGTTTGAGAAGTGTCAAATATGGGATGATCATAATAAGAATCACTTAAAGATGTACGAGTTTGATTACGATAAATTGGTTCTGGTTGTTGGAAATTAAGTGAATTAGTAGAAGTATTATGATAATTATAAGTTCCTTGTGTTAATGGAGTGTTGCTTCTTTGGTTAAGAAATTCAATCGACAGTTCATCACCATCTGAATCGTCTCGACGGCTGTTGTTGTAAGCATGAGGACGAAGATGGCTGTTGCTGTTGTTGGGATTGTTATAGCTCATTTTTGTTTAGTTGTTGTATATATAAAAACCACTCCTGACCTTGAAAGTGAAAGTGAAAGTGAAAGTAGTTGGGAATAAAAATGAAATCCTTGTTTAACCTATTCGATTTCTGAAACACGGCAAAAATATGTGAAATAAAATAAATTAAAAAATAACAACTCCAAATCAATGAATGAAAATAAAACCAATTAATATAATAAATAAATGAAGTGAAGTGAAATGAAAAAAAAAGGGGGCAATGACAATGAGAATAGAAATAGAAATAGAAAGTAAAAATAGATTTGAAACTAAATTAGCTAAATCAATTTTTAAAAGAATGTTTCAACACTTGTGTTAAACTTTAGGAAAATTAAATGTGATCAAATCAAATCAACGAACAACGACTAAGAAGAATTTAATCCAAGCCGATTTCTTTCTTTCTTGTCCTTTCTTAACATTTTTTTTTTTAGGTTTGATGTAAAATTTTGTTGTTTACGATTTGGTCTTGAATACACGACACAACGACATCAGAATTATTTCATTCGTTTTCGTGTCCAAGTGGCTTTCTCTTTTTTGCTTGATTTGTCGATTCATCATTGTTTCTCCGTAACAACCTTTGTTTTATATTCTATTGTTGAGAAATTTAGCTTATGAAAGAGATTAAGGACTACTGATAGGGAAAAAGATGAAATCAAATTATCAACCAAAATAATTTAAAGAGTTGAATCTGATTATCAACCTGTTTCTAAAATTAGCAGCAATATATGAATATGGTGGTTGTGAGTAGAAGTAGGCACAGTTAATGATGTTGTCTAGTGGGAGGGAGAGAGAGAGAGATCATTTAAAATTGATTTTTTTGGGTTTGTCACGACTTTTTCAAACAAATTGGTCTGCACACACGCCCACTAAACAGTTGTTTTTTTTTGTTTCACTCAGCCTTCTCACTAACTGTCTCACCCCCTCCTCCTCCTCCTCCACCCTTGCCTACCAAGTAGTTTTGTGTGTTTCTTTATTGGCTAAAGACCTATGTGAATCACCTCAATTTAACAATCATGATGTTGAAGCAAATGATGTACTCAATGTATGACACTTTGCAAATACCATTGTTTGTGTGAAAACTATCTTTCCCATTACTACTTTTTTTTGTTTCCACCACCGATCAATACAAATGGTTGTTTAGTTAATACTGAAAAATATATGATATACCAAAAGACCTCAAAACATTACTAAACATTTCAATACCTTGATCATATTTAAAAGAATCGATTATTTGAGATATACAAAGTAAGATCATACTAGAAAGAAACCAAATAACTAAGTCTTTTCTTTTCATTTTTTGTTCACCACTACCAAACTTATTGTTGCAGTTATTTGCATCAATGTTGAAGATCATCTCACAATAGTACCAAAAATATAGTAAGAGATCCGTGATTCTGTATAAAAACGACAATAATAATAATAATGACATCATTAAATCCATTGCTTATAGTGTTTTTAATGTGTCATGACTATACAAATATTATTCAAAAGGAAAAATCGAAAAAAAAGCAAAAACCTACCCCCGAAAGTCAAAAGCGATTTATAAAAGAAAATAATTATCAAAAATTGCCTTTAATGTTGAACTGATATAATTATAACAAAGTTCTTCTTTTCTTTTTATACTACTTAGCGTAGTCGTAGCAAGGATTCAACGGTGTTAATGGAAAAAAAAAAAGTATATTCAACTTTGGTCAAAGGCGTTTGTGATTGTGATTGACTGCAGGTTGGTGCCTGATCAAAAATATGTTTAATCATATTATTGGACCATCTTTTATTTTAGAAATTTAGCATTTTGTATCATTTCATTTAGAGAAGAATCGGATTAAAAGTATAAAAAGATCTATAAATTGCCTTTACTGGCTTTAATTTTCCACTTTTTTCCAGTTTTAGTTATTTGTTACTATTATTATTATAACCTAACTCCCCTCCTCCCTGATTGAGTTAAGAATGGAATTTTATTTATTTGGCCATGTCGTTCAACAGAGTTGAAACATTCATACTACATCGAATATTTGTTGATTTAAACAAAGATCTTTTCGAAAAAATCACCCAAGAACCAATTGTATCCAGGGTGAAAACAGGGTCTAAATACATTCCTTATGAATATATTGTTCAATCACCAACAACAACCATTTTAAAAAATCAAATTGCCGTGTATAATGCCATCAGTGAAAAGATTCAAGAATTACCCATTACTGAAAACAATTTTGAATTAATCATCTATGGTCTTGAATATCAATATTTACATTTAAAATTCAGGACATTAGAAAGAAAAGATGTTGTTGATATCATTGGTTATGTTATTAGTACAAGTGATGGCAAGTTTGGTATTACAAACTTGGTGGAATCAATACAACTCATAATCGATCCCAAATTACGTGTTGTAGTAGATGATTTTGCCTCATTTACCAAGACATTCCCCAATTTGACGAAAACTTCATTGAATCATGCTTTAGCAATAACTTATGCTTATGGAATTTTTTTTTATCCCGTGGTCCATAATGTCCTTAATTGTACTAAAAATGTTAAATTAATGAGAGATTTTATGAGATATTATTATCTTCGATATTTACAAAATCCTAATGATGAATTTATTGATATTACTCAAGAAGCTTATAATTTTTGTAAAGAAAATTTCCCCAATGATATTGAACAGAAAACTAATCAAGTTATTGATGAAATGACTTTATCGGTTTTATCTAGTACTTTAGGTTTACTTGATTCATTAGAGACTAGTAAATTAGAATATAAACAAAGAAGAATTGGTTATCAATATACTCGAGGTTCATTATAAAAAAAAAATCCATACAACCTGTTTTTGGATTTGTTTTTACTTACTTGCTGTGTGTATGTTTAATTAAATCAATGTATAAAACTTTTTGTCTTTGAATTTAATTATTAAATATTTAGTGTAAACAATCCATAATGTAATGATTTGTTTCGGAAAAATCTTGTTTTGTAGTGATTTTTATTACAATCGTATCCTGTTGAACAGCTTGGTATTTGCCACTAGTTCGACTCAGCAATAAGATGTAAGTATTAGCTAACTTTTTATTTTAAAACCAAAAATACCTCACGCCCGGTGGAAAATTCTCTCCTGGGAAACTTATTTTTTTTTCAAAGCTTTACACGACTAATAAAACACTTATATTGTAGGTTAACTCTACAACTATCTACTTAACTGCCACTAAAGTTGGTATAACTATTGGAACCCTTACTAGTATTCGTAATATCCCCTAGTGCCTTTCTTCTCCTTTTCTTTTTCGGGTCTTTGCGGATTTCTTTGATGTAACCCATTACCTGCTTAAAACCCTTATTCTCATCCATTGGTATAGCGGAGCTCACTCCTTCTGGTTTCTTGTTCTGAGCAGCTGCTGTAGCAATATTAAGATCAAATTGTAACCGTGCGTTCATTGCTTCTAGGAAACAAATTCTGGATTTAAGCATTTTAACATCTTTTGTATATTTTTCAATCATTTGGCTTTTAGTCAATTTCTCTAAGGAAGGTTCGCTTTCCCTAAGACGTTCTTTAGCACGACGCTCTCTATCCTTTTCAGCTTGATCTATTTCGTCATTGATTCGTTTAACTATGAGTTGAGATGATTTCAAAACTTTATCAGGGTCGAAGGGATTTAATCCTGCCGTTTCCCAAGATTTGATGATTCTCTCCTTTGTTAGCTTTTCTTGTCTTGCTTCATGGTACCTCATTATAAATAGCCTTTGCCGAACTGGAGTGTCCTCTAGAATGCCGGCCAATTTTGACAATTTTGTTTTATACCGAGATTTTACTGGGCCAAATATACCAAGGTCCAATGGCTGCAACAAATGCGTGGAATGAGGAGGCAAGTACATAGGAATAATGTTATTCTTCTCACATGTTTCCCTGAACTCATCAGTTTTGTGGCTTCCATGCCCATCCATTATAAGCATGACTTTTCCTTGACTTGTTTTTTCTTTTACTTGGGGAACAAAAATATCCTTCAATCAACACAAAGATAACCAATTCGTGGTAAATCCCCTTTTAGATGCTGTGTAATACCAGTCTGGAGCATCATCCTTAAACCAGCCAGTTCTGAGGGAACCTCCTTTAAAAATTACAGCAGGAACTAAAGCTTCTCCAGACATACTAATTGCCTCAATAACAGTACAGCTATCCCTCCCCTCTGTGGATTGTACATAGGTTCTATTCTTGTAGCTGGGTACAGCTACTCTTGAACTTTTACCCTTACCCATAATGAACCTAGATTCATCGTAATTAAATATGTTCTCATGAGAAATTTTATGTTGTCTAACAATCAGGTCGTAATCACGATAATATTTTAGTATCTCCTCATACGTAACTGCTTTTGCTCTCAAACTTGATATACTCCTTCCTTCAACTGTATGGATCTCGTCGTGTCTTGATTTGAAGCGATCGTACCAAGACTCATGGATTTTAGGGGAAGATTCACTAGTACCTAACATAAGCTCAGCAAATGCGATTATGTCACTACGACTCCGTCCATGTCCATCTGCATCTGCATCTGAATCAACAATCCAGTTAACTATTTCATCTTCTTGCTCAGGAGAAAGGAGTTGCTCTTTTGTGTGGGCTAATTTCCTTGGTAATCCTCCATTATAACGAAACCTCAATGTGTTAGGAACAAGACCATGAAACCGAGCTGTTTCGGCAATTGTTTTAAATTTCCCACTTTTAAAATCTTGGATAGCATTTTGAATGGCAGTTTCATCAACTTCTTGCTTTACTTCTTTTGTTTTTGGCATGTAAGGTGGCACATTGAAGAGGAATAGGAGAAGAGTGTGGTCAAAGGATTGTTTACATTTTTTTATTTTTGCGCGTAAGTTTCCCAGGAGAGAATTTTCCACCGGGCGTGAGGTAGAAGATGATTGGTAGGGTAAGATTTTCTTGGTATGTTTCTTAAACCAAATTGCATCTTCATACATCAAACAAAACACAATCTTATAGGATGGAAAAGAAAACAACACTAGATGTTTGGATATATACCAGATACATTTGAAAACTTAATAAGCCTCATTTTTGATGTTATCATGCAATCTTTCAAAATGCATGCATACTGCGTTATTCTGCCCCAATTTGCAACTTTGTGTTGTGTTGTAACTTGGCTGGGGCTCGTAATTGATTCAAAATGCAATATATCAAGAATTTTGCATTATGTCTCCTCTTAACATCATTACTACTTATGTTTTAACTTTATCGTCTAAATTTTTATAACACAACTCACTAATCAATCCCTTTAATTTTGATTGTTTTCATTATTGTATTCTGTTACAAAAAAAAAAAAAAAGAAAAAGCCTATTGAAGAATAAAAGAACAATGGCTATCTTCAAATTAGTAGGTTTTATTTTGCTACATTGAAATTTGGAGACGTCAAAGTTATTCATTAGTATCAGAAGTACACTAACTTTAATACTTAGTAAGTCAGTTGAAGAAATCTTTTGTGTATAACTTTTCAAGGATCTACAAGAAAAAGAGTATTTACATTACCATATTTAACAAACTAAACTCTAATAGAAAGATCATCAGAAGAAGAAAAAACGCAAACGATCAGATCTTTGCTGGTTCCTGCAACTTTCAGTAAGTTTTTCTTCACTCACTGATATGTATCTTGTTTCTTTTATCTATTCGTTTCTTTTCTTTTATGGAAAAAAAAAAGATAAGATTCTTGACAAAAAACTTTGAAAAATATAGTGGTAGTGGTAGTGGTAGTGGTGGTTACTAAGCAATGCTTTAAATTTTCAATTAATCATCCCTTGTTTATCCTACTTCCCTCCTTTTTTTGTTTTTAAAATTATTAAATGCAACATGATGATTAATGAGGTTTTATCAAACATGTACAAAAATCCAAAGTATATATTATATTTTGTATCATTATTTTTCTCTCTCTCTTTTCTATTGTCAATTCGGGCTTCATATTGGAATGTAGACTGATTCTTTTAAATAATATATATCTACGATTATTCTCTTGAAGTCTATATATATATATATATAAAGATTAATCTTTCACCTTGAAATACAAGACTTCCACTTTTTTCC
>OKKB01000384.1_pt1 | contig 11192 bp, 5 predicted proteins | sample 1613931 | NCBI WGS metagenome assembly OKKB01 (sample SAMN04436893, study PRJEB24849) | human gut metagenome | biome: human gut; feature: NICU; material: stool | host: Homo sapiens | place: USA: Saint Louis, MO | collected 2012-02-08
ACTCAAATTCCTTTTGGTATTTACTGCTTCTAATTCATACTACAACTGGTATATATGTATATATATATATATATATATATCACCATAAACAAATTACGAGGGAAAGAAAAAAATAATCAAGCAAAGGCAAGCAGTTTAGTATTTTATACATATACAATTTTATAAGTTAAAAAGATTTACAGAAAACTTTCATCAAAAACCACCTACTGTTACAGAGAATCTGTTTTTTTTTTGTTTTGTTTTTCGTTTGTTTTGATTAGAATTTCCAAAAAAACATTATAAATCATTGGTGTCATGATGAAATCAACTACAATAATGGCAAGGTCTATTTCCCAAGATTCACGTCATGAATATCCAAATTCAGATACAAAACTTGAACGAACTCATTTAAGTGATGCTCAATACATTGAACAGTTATTATTTGAAAATAAAGAGTTGAAAGCATTAGTTGATCGACAAAAGAAAATTATTGAAAAATTAAATAATCAACTCAAATCAAGCAATGGTAATAAATTGACATTGGATTTGATTAATAATAGAACACCACCACTATCACAAAAATCATCACTTGATAACCCTGAACCAGAACCTGAACCAGAGCCTGAGCCTGAACTTCAGACATCAACAGCCACTGAAGTTTGTTTTAAACGTGTGTCAGCTGCATTGTCTCCAACTTTAGTCACAATACCAAAATCACCTCAACGATCCATCAGTAATCATAGTATGCAGTTATCACCAACTAGACAAATACTTTCTGTACAAAGGCAAGAGAATATGGCAGATGCTACTTCTTCTGACCCTGTGACACAAGATATACCATTGAGATCATCTAGAAGAAGACGCAACTCCAATGAAAGTAAATCTTTGGATAAGAAAGCTTCATATATTTCCCTTGAATCTTCTACTACTCCGTTACAAATACCCAATTCAATGTCTAATGAAAGCACCCTGTCATCATCATATCAAACAAATGGTAATGGAAGAGCAAATGAGTATGCATCTATTAAATCACCAGATTTTGAAGTGGACTTGGGTAACATTACGCTGAAGAGTGATACTATAAATAACACTTTTGATAGTAAAATGGGGATGGATACTACTATTGGAACTGTTGATTCAATTGATTCTGGTAAAATTAATGAAACAGTGGAAAGTCAATTTAGTACAATGGAAAGTACGAAATCACAACTTGATATTTCTGGCTCAAGTACTGCTACTGGAACTGGAACTGGAAGTAGCACTCTTGGTGCCGCTGCATCATCATCTTCAACTGGGGTATCAAAAATATATTCTCAAAGTAAAGGAATTGCTAGAAGTAGTAGTAGTGTGGGCTCTACTTATAAATCGTCACGAATTAAACCACCAAATTTGCAAACGAAACCTAGTAACAGTAGTACTGTTGATCTAGCACCTCCTACGTCGTTGAAAACAGCAGCATCAAATATTAGTTCGCTGGTCGAACAAAAGTCACCTTCATTGCAATATGATACCAGTCCACAAATCCAAAGTGATACCAATATCAAGTCACAATTGGCACCTCCATATGAAATGCTGAAATCTAATAATGAACAAGCGCCACCGGTGCCGCCACCAAAACCAAACTCAAAGCCTACTTTGAATTTACTGAATCAATCAAGCAGGCTGACTGGTGACTCTAATCAATTTGCAACGAGTTATGATGGACCAGCTACACCAAGACCAACAATTCAAACACCAAATACATCATCTTTTAACGTTAATAGTGCTCCACAAACCCCTGGATCCAGTTTTAATGTTTTGCACACCCCTAAAACAGATATGGATGAATCATCATTGTTTATTAAACCAGATGAGTTCCATACGATATTTATTTCCGTTATCAGTACTATTCATGTTGATTTGATGAATCAAACTCTGAAAAAAAGTGACGATCCAAATGTTACCATTACAATCAATGATCGAGAAACAAATAAAGAGATGTGGAAAATACGGAAAACTTTTTCTCAATTGGTTATATTTGATTCAGAAATACGACCAATTGTAGAATATTTTGGATTACCTCCATTACCTGATAAACAATTATTTGTTAGTTCGACACCAGCAAAAATTGAAACGAGAAGATTGGCTTTACAAAATTATTTTAATTCAATATTTGTCATGCCTCATATTCCACGAATGGTTTTATATTATATTTGTCGATTTCTATCATTAGATTTTGTCAATCCATTAGATGATTTCAAAAGTGGAGCTAGAAAGGAAGGTTTCCTTGTACGTCGTTATAAAGGTTTAGGAGCAACTTGGAAAATACGTTGGTGTCAAGTTGATGGACCGTATATGGAAATATATGAAAATCCTGGAGGTCCTATATTGGAACAAATTCAATTAACTGGTGCTCAAATAGGAAGACAATCATCAGATGCCGTTGCTGAAGATAAGGGGTATCGTCATGCATTTTTAATTATGGAATCACTGAAATCTTCTAAATTACATTCATCAGTTCCTAAACATTTCTTTTGTGCTGAATCTAATGAGGAAAGAGATGATTGGGTCACTGCATTAATTGAATTTACCGAGGATGCATCAGAATCAATAGAGAATTCACCACAACAACCGCAATACCATCAACAACAACAGTATGATAGATCCAGTGCCTATGATTCATTAAGTACTCCAAGTACAAGGTATGACCATACTAATGATGATTTGAAACCAAATAGTCTGAATATATTTGCTACACCAGCATCTATAGCTGCTTCAGTTGCTGATCTGTTGTCGACATATACAATGGGTGTTGTTGGTGGTGAAGATCAATCACAAAAACAAAAACCCAAGAAGAGAAGTTATTTCCCATTTAGAACAAAGACTAATTCATCTAATGATGAACCAGAAGATCAACACAGTCAACATAGTCATCCAGATAATAATAATCATCTTCTGTTGCCAAATACAGGAATGATAAATAGTCAAAATACGTATACACAACAGCAGTACCAACAACAATACCAACCATCTGGATATCCAAATGGACATCAACAACAACAACAACCATCTTCTTCAGGATTTTCAGGTTCAGAAGATAATATGCAACAATATTTAAGTCAAATGAAACTTGATGAAGATTCCGCCAAGAAAATATTTGGTAGTGAATTAGAAATTGCATTTGAATTATCAAATCATGAATTTATGGGGAGGAAAATTCCTAGTATTTGTTATCGATGTTTAGATTTTTTAATGAAAACGGGAGCAATTTATGAAGAAGGTATATTTCGATTATCTGGATCAGCATCAAGTATTCGACAATTGAAAGATCAATTTAATACTCGATATGATGTTGATTTATTTCAATCTTCATTAAAACCAGATATTCATACCGTTTCTGGACTTTTCAAAAGTTATCTTCGAGAAATGCCTACTCCGATAATTGGTGGTAATGCTGTAAATCATTTAAGTGCTTTAGTTTCCCATAATACTTATCAACAACAACAACAAGCAACAGGGATGTCGAATTCGGATTTGGCAATTGTATTTAGAGATTATTTTAATGATGTTAATAATGTTGATCAAATTCATTATGATTTATCATTTTTGGTGTTTAGTTTTTTGAGACAAATTATTCAACAAAGTGATATTAATCGAATGACATTGAAAAATGTGGGCATTATATTTGAACCAACTTTAAATATTAATGTTGAAGTTCTTTGTATATTTTTGGTTGAATTTGATACTATTTTCGGTGTATAGAATAAGATTTAAATTTAAATTAATTTATTAAAAACACACCTTTTCAATAATATTGTAAATTCAAGTAGAGCATACTCGTTATATTTACTAGTGGTTATAATTTTATCATAGAATATGTATTCACTTAAAATAAACATACATCATATTTATCTTTTTTTTTATTGCTTCCAAGACTACTAAATAGTTATAAATAAAAATGACAAGACCAGTCAGTCAATTTAGTTTTTTTTTTTCATTCATAACTTATTCTTGGGTTGGATTGTTGATGATGATGGCAATCTTGGCTCATCTATTCATTGGGTCAAGCCAATGACACCACAAGCAGGTCTAGCACCAGCATGACCAGTAGTTTTAGAATCTTCAAAACCACCTTTACCATAATCATCAGTACCAGCATGAACAACAATAGTTCTACCCAAGATAGAATCTTTACCAATCAATTTAATCAATAAATCTTGTTTGGTACCTTTAGCAACACCATTACCATCAGTAGAAATATTACCTAAATCACCAACATGTCTTTCATCATCTTCTGGAGCACCATGTTGTTTACCAAATGGATTGAAATGAGGACCAGCAGAAGTACAACCATTGGTGTTATCACCAAATTGATGAATATGGAAACCTCTCAAGGCATTTGGATCATTACCTTCAATTTCCCAAGAAATTGTGGTTGGAGCGGATTCGGATTCTTGTTCAAAATGAACGGTACCTTGGACTTTTGAATCACCTCTGACAACAGCGACTGAAAAGAAAAGAAAAGGTTTAATATGTTAGTATTATATTCATATATCTAATTGTGTTGCATAGTTATGCTTTGTATCCATGTTTTTGGAAGAATACAATTATGAGCAAATTAGAAATTACTTCAATTGGTAATTTGAAATTCACTCTTTCGCTGAGAAGGTTGGAACCAAGACCCTAGATTATAATTGTTTCTTTTTCTATTATTTTGCAACCATTAAGATACAATTGCATTGAATTACATACCAGCTTTAACCATTTTTAATTATATATATGTTGATAATTGAATTGAATTGAATTGATCTTTTCAAAAAAAAAAGAGTGTTGAATAATTGGGGAAAAAAAAAGGGAGAAAGAAATCAACTGTGAAAAAGTTTTGGAAGGTTGTGGAATTTTTCTGTCCGCTTGTTTGCTTGTTGGAGGTGGGTAAGCAAAGGAGCGGGAAAGGAGTTAACTAAAACTTGCTGTGTGTGTCATAAGCAAATAATAATAATGAATCCCCGTTGGATCGGAGAAAGTAAAGCATGTATGTGACAAATTAAGGTCGTGTACTAAGTAATTCTAGTCCTACTAATTCAGTTGAAGCCACAGTGGCAAAGTTGGCGTACCAATTCTTAGTTTGATTTAATTTGTAAAGCTCTTGAACAAGAGTATTCGTACTCTATTGCAAACACATTTTAGATGGACTTGCAATTCATTGAATAGTTGTATTCAACCTGTCTTTGAATGTGTTGGTGGATAGAGAAAACCATCTGGATTCGATCAATCTTGATTACTAATTGAGTGTAAGTGTACACTATGCAGGAATGTTGTTTGGAGGGGATTGGTTGCTAGATTCATCTAATCATAATGGGGGACTTCTAATACTTGAAATGAAAGTGTTGAGGACAGTGATCAAAAAAATAAACAGTAGGTTGTTATTTAGGGGAATATCTTTATTTATATATTATGTAAAGTCTGTCTTCTTTTTTTTTACTTGATTATTATAATTACTGAAGAGAACATGTTGCTATTAGGGACTGAAGAGCCCACACACATATACACCTTGTAGGTTATCTGAACCTTATAATCTCCATTATAACATTTACACACCCTATATACGTTATTCAATTATATATAACCATAATTTGAAATATCTGTTTCTCTGTCTGTCTCCTGTTATTTTTTTAGTTTTGCGTTTACCTATTGTTGTTGCATTAAATGTACTTTTTATCTAATGTACCATGTTGCTTTTTAAACTCATAAATTTCAATAACTTGTTTCTTAATTGTATTCAACTCTTCATCAACATCAGGATAAATCTTTTCTTCAAATAAAAATTGATACAATTGTCTTTTTGACCAAGAATTTATGATATGATCATTAGAATGAGTTTGTTCAAGAGGGACAACCGGGTCGGAAGGTCCCAATTCCACTTCATCTTCATTTTCAATTCGTTCTTTTGTAGATTTTGAAACCATCTTATCCTTTTTCCGTTTACTTTTAGGTGAAGAGGAAGGTGGTGGTGGTGGTAAGGAAGGTAAATTTGAAATGGAAAATATTACGTATACAAACGATACAGTGATTAACCCAGTATATAACCAAAATCCTTTTCTTCTAAGTTTATTAATAAACCTGTCAATTGGAGTATAATATCTCTCTATTATTGTGTACATTAATGTGTTTTGGTGTTTTGGGAGATGTTTTGTCTATGTGTGATGAAAGTAAAGGGGGAGGGGGGTAGGGGGGGCAACTGCAATACAGAATAGTTATGTTAGTGAATTCAATTGGCTATGTTAGAAGTTTGAGCAGTTGATTTGTTTGATGTAATAGTTATCACCCAAGGTATTTGTGATGAATGTGAGAGAATTGAGTAATGAATATATAAACTAAAATCACTTTAATTATGTGGGATGATTATTGACACAAAAGAATTAAGAATATGATGTGATAATAATTACAAGGGAGAGATAGAGAATTTTAGTAGGAGGAGGTGTGTGTCATACAAAAAATATTATACGTAAGGGAGAGCAATTGAAATCTCAACTACTACTACATAATAATATCCACAATACTAATAATCTAAATAATTTATTACTTGAAGGCAAAATAGATCTTTCCTTTCCTTCCCCCTAAAGAAAAAATAGATAAAGAGAGGATCAAAAAATATTTATTTTATCTAATCTTCTCCTACTTTTCTTCTTTCTTTTCTGTTTTGATGAATCAAAATAAGAAATTAACTGGTTTAATATTATTAGCGATTATATCAATCATTACTTTATTCAACTTTAAAACAATTTCCCAAATAACTGTCATCAGATCATTTGTCTCCCCTGCCTCTTCCACCGCTACTAATACTAATACTAAATCAACAATGTCAGATTCCAAAGGTTACATTATCACTTTGAAAGATACTTGTGCTGATTCCGAAGCTAGTTCAATTAAATCAAAGATTACTGAATTGGGAGGTAAAATCACTAATGAATTTAGTTTAATCAAAGGATTTTCTGCTCAATTGCCAACTATCCATGCTGAAGCTTTACCTAAAGATTTTGCTGGTATTGCCAATATTGAAGAAGATGGTGAAGTTCGTACACAATAAAAGGATTTGAGAGTGAGTTTCAGATATGTATATCTTTTCAATAGTTTGATTTATATATATATATATACATATTGTTGACTGAATTTGTAGAATATGATCGTCTATTGAACAAGATAAACAAATGTAAACCAGAGTAAAATTCAAACCTAATTATAGTTCTCAGAATGGCAAGAGTCGAGGACGGAACCCATTGATTAACAATCTTCGTCTAGCACCTGATTGTTAATAGCATCACCTTATTTGCTAACCTCTTCTTCTTCGTCTAGCGTGATCTAACCGCTGGTTACGTAGCCCAGGATGATCACCTGTTCGCTGCTAACGTGGCCACAACTGATCATTAGAATACTAACATAATGGTATCGACTGATATCAATTGATTTATCCATAACAATATATGTACTTATATATGGAAAACTGTTAATAAAAAAGATATAGAGAGAGAATCATTGCAAGTTGCAAGTTGATTAAACTAAATGGAACTCGTTTCATTACGGGAACATGGTTCTTTAATGACGGCGTAAATCATTTCTTGGTGGTTGCTACTTCTTTTTGTCTGTCTCTCTTTTTTTCCGTGGGTGTCTGGTATTTATCTTATCGTAAATACTGCATGTAATGGCTGTCACCCCCCTTCTTCGTTTTCTTTATTTGCTCTTATTTTGTGGGCTGGGTAATTGTGTTATGGTGTGCTGTCTCTCTCTCCCCATGTTTCAAATAACCACTAGTAAACCAAATATTGTCTCTCCTATTTCTTCCTTTTTCTACTTTCTCCTTGTAGGCGTATACAAACTTCTTTTTATAAATTCCTTTCAAATTGTTCTTTTCAACTTTTTATTACTTTATTTCTTCTTCTCCCAATATTGATTTTATTTACTTTCCTAACTAGCTAGTACTATTTCTATCATGGGTTACGATAACATCAATCTTCAACCCAATTTCAAACCAATTGATCATCTTTATGATGATAGATTAAGACAATTCACTGACACTGGGGGTCAATTTCATAATTTGAATTTACCGAAATTTTATGATATTCATCGTCAAGAGATTCATGATTTGAAATCATGGAAAGTACCTGATGATAGTAATGGTAAAACTCAACGACCATTATTTAAAGATATTAATTTTGATGAAATAACTTGGGATAATATTGGTCTTGGATATAATTTTGGACCTTCATGGAAAACTTTTTGGGTTAAATTTACTTTGAAAATCCCTGAAGAGTGGTTAAAATATGAAGCATTAGAAATTGACTGGGATCTGAATTCAGAAGCATTAATTTATAATGATAAAGGTTTACCTTTACAAGCATTCACTGGTGGTGGTCAACGTAATTTATTTCGAATCCCTAAAGAATATTTAACTAGTGATGAACAATTGTTTTATATTGAAGTTGCTTGTAATGGAATGTTTGGTAATGGTGCTGATGGTGAACCTGATCCTAATCGTTATTTCCGATTGAGTCGTGCTCATTTAGTGGTTCCTAATTTAGAAGCCAGAAGATTATTTTGGGATTTTTGGATTCTTGGTGATGCCACTAGAGAATTCCCTGGAGGATATTGGCAAAAATATCAAGCAGCAGATATTTGTACCCAAATTATGAATACATTTAATCCTAATGATGTTGAGTCAATTGGTAAATGTCGTAAATTGGCTGAACAATTATTGGGGGACAAAATCAATTCTGATGAAGTATTCCATGAATATCCTAATGAACGGAATAAAAGAATTGATGTTTATGGTATTGGTAATTGTCATATCGATACCGCATGGGAATGGCCATTTGCTGAAACGAAAAGAAAAATTGTTCGATCATGGACTACTCAATTGAAACTTGCTGATGAATATCCAGAATATGTATTTGTTGCCTCACAAATGCAACAATTCAAATGGTTAAAACAATATCATCCGGAAATCTTGTCGAAAATCCATGAAAAATTTGCTACTAATCAATTTATTCCTCTTGGTGGTACTTGGGTTGAAAATGATACTAATTTACCTAATGGAGAATCATTACTTAGACAATTTGTTTTGGGACAAAGATTTTTATTAGACGAATTTGGATTTCAATCTGACATTTTTTGGTTACCCGATACATTTGGTTATAGTTCACAAATCCCTCAGATTTGTCAATTGGCTGGGATATATCGATTTTTAACCCAAAAATTATCTTGGAATAATATTAATACTTTCCCCTTGAGTACTTTTAATTGGAAAGGGATTGATGGTTCACAATTGTTGGTTCATATGCCTCCAGCGAATACTTATACTGCTGCAGCCAATTTCGGTGATGTTGTTCGATCACTGCGACAACATAAAAATCTTCGTGATGTCCCTGCTGGTATGTTACTTTATGGACATGGTGATGGTGGTGGTGGGCCCACAGAAGAAATGATTGAAAAATTAAGAAGATGTCGTGGGTTAGCTAATAATTCTGGATTAATTCCGTCAGTTCAATTGGGTGTCACCGTTGATGATTTTTATGAACATTTATTAGAAAAATCTGATCAAGGAAGGAAACTACCAACATGGAGTGGAGAAATTTATCTTGAATATCATCGTGGTACTTATACTACTCAAGCCAACATTAAAAAATATATGAGATTGGGAGAAATCAAGTTACATGATTTAGAATTGATTGCTGGATTAGTTAGTATTAAACATGGTGATAAATACAAGTACCCCGGTGCAGAAATTCAAAGTTTATGGGAGGATCTTTGTTTATGTCAATTTCATGATGTTTTACCTGGTAGTTGTATTGGGATGGTTTATTATGATGAAGCATATCCTATGTTGCGTAAATTATTGAAACAAGCTGATAAACTTATTTTGGAAGCATTGAAAGTTGATGTTAATAGTAATACTACTTCTGGTGGCGGTGTTGTTAATACTTTGCCTTGGAATAGATATAATGAAATTGTTGAAGTTTCTCGTAAACAATCACCGGAATTGTTTGAACAATTGATCAAAGATAAAGTTGGTATCCGTACCCCAAAATCATCTCAATACAAACATGATGATGATGATGATGATGAAACTGTTAAAGTTTCGGTTGATTCTGTTGATGGAGTTTGTAAAATTAACAAAAAAGTTGACTATCCAGCCAGTGTTTCCAAGATTAGGGGAAGTAATGGTAACGATGATGATGATAATGATGGTGGATTTATTTTGACTAACAAGTTATTAACGGCCAAGATTTCATCTAATGGGGTTATCACTTCTTTATTTGATGAAGTTAATCAACGAGAAATTATTGATACAACTGCCACCAATCAAACAAGTAACGGTAAAAATTCTAGTAATGTTGGTGGCAATCAATTTATTTTATTTGATGATGAACCATTAAATTTCCCTGCTTGGGATACTGAATTATATTCATTAGAAAAATTCCAATTTCTTAATAATGGTAAAGCAGAAATTTTAGTTCAAGATGAATTAGAATCTTCAATTATTGTTACTCATGAAATTTCTCCTAATTCATCAATTGAAACCATTATTTCTTTAGCTGGGGTGAATAAATACAGTAGTACTTCTTCTGATGATAGTGATAATAATTTTATTAAATTTTCATCGACTGTCAATTGGCATGAAACTTATAAATTTTTAAAAGTACAATTCCCAACAACTATTACTACGGCATTACAAGCCAATTATGAAACCCAATTTGGTATTACTAATCGTTCAACTCATTGGAATACCACTTGGGATATTGCTAAATTTGAAGTTGCTCATCATAAATTTATGGATTTAAGTGAATTCAATTATGGAGTTTCAATTTTGAATAATTCTAAATATGGTGGAGCAATTCATGGTAATTTAATTAGATTATCATTATTAAGAAGTGCTAAAGCACCTGATAATAAAGCTGATATGGGGATTCATAAATTTGAATATGCCATTTATCCTCATAAAGGTCCATTAGGTATTAATACTGTTAAAGCTGGTTACAATTTTAATTATAAATTGATTCAAAATCCATATTCAAAACAAACGGTTGCAAGTTCATATTTATCATCAGCTATTAAATTGAAAAACGAGAATCATAAAGATGGGTCGTTAATATTATCTCATATTAAAAGAGGTGAAAATGATATTGATGTGAGTCAATATAAATCATTAACGAAAAATGAAAAATCATTAATTGTTAGAG
>OKKB01000385.1_pt1 | contig 11135 bp, 6 predicted proteins | sample 1613931 | NCBI WGS metagenome assembly OKKB01 (sample SAMN04436893, study PRJEB24849) | human gut metagenome | biome: human gut; feature: NICU; material: stool | host: Homo sapiens | place: USA: Saint Louis, MO | collected 2012-02-08
AATTAGAGTTTAGAAGATGCTTCAGAATAGTGTCAAGTGACTCTACTACCTAACATTTTGTCTGTAGTTTCCCATTCCTAGTATCATTCAAGCTATTTGATGATGTGAATTTTAGGTAAACCGTTTTCTTTGACACTAAATCTATTCGACCATTGGGTAATTAAACAACCATTTTCATTAATTTTTAGACTAAATTATTGTGGCAAAAAAATTGCCAGTACTTTTTAGCAACAATTACATATGTTTTGTGTAACTAGTAAATTAATACTATCTTATACCAAACAATAAGCTAATGACAATAATACTATTTTTACGTTTTGGTTATAAGTTAGAAAATGAATCCTACGTATGTTATTAAATCTAACAGGGTTTGAAAACAAGTATGGGGTATAAAGAGTACCACATACAAGCTACAATACGGTCAAATCATATTTACACCAACAGAGAATCAAAATGGAAACATGATTTAGCTCAAAACGACACTGGTAGTAGCAAAAGTCAACAATCATAATTGAAGACTTGTATGGTAGGGAGGGTGGCTGTACCTAAAAACGAATGATAACTCCGAGCAGAGAAAGAGGGCGTGTATTATTCCCTGATAGTTTGTGTTGTTTTGCACGACTAGCTTTTATTAAATCCCGAGTCGAATTTCAGAACTAAAATCAGAAAATAAATAAGTCGAATAACGTGTTCATTTTGTCTTATTAGTTAAAATCAATTAAATATTTCAAAGAAAATGTTTCCAGGACAAGGTAGACATACATACGGAGGACAACAGTCCAATTATAGTAATCAACAACAGGGTTACGACCAAGGGTATAACCAAGGTTACGGCCAAGGTTATGGCCAAGAATACAATCAAGGATATGACAGACCTTCTGGTCCACCACCAGGCCAAGGTCAATACAATAGACCATCGGGTCCTCCACCAGGTCCTCCACCAGGTCAAGGACATTATAATAGACCTTCTGGACCTCCACCAAGCCAACAAGGACAATACAATAGACCATCTGGCCCTCCACCAGGTCAATATGGAAATAATCAAACTAGGGGATCAGGAAACGAACAAAATTATGGTAATATGCATGGTAGTGGTCATTATTCTCGTCCACCAACTGATTCCCAATCTTTTGGTGTTGAGAATTACAATTATCAATATTCCAACTGTAGTGGTCGGAAAAAGGCATTGTTGATAGGGATCAATTATATTGGTACTAAAAATGAATTGAGGGGTCCAATCAATGATGTCAATAATGTTGAACAATTTTTATTAGCTAATGGTTATTCAAGTGATAACATTGTTAAATTGACTGATGATCAAAGAGTTCAAAGAGCAATTCCAACTCGACAAAACATTCTTGATGCCATTCAATGGTTAGTTAAAGATGCTCGTCCTAATGATGCATTGTTTTTCCATTATTCTGGCCATGGTGGACAAACAGAAGATCAACCCGATGAATATGGGAATTATGATGAAGATGATGGCTACGATGAAGTTATTTATCCATTAGATTTTGAAACCAATGGGTTTATCATTGATGATTTGTTGCATACAATGATGGTGAAAACATTGCCTCAAGGTTGTAGATTGACAGCATTATTTGATTCTTGTCATTCTGGATCAGTTTTGGATTTGCCTTACATGTACTCAACCAAAGGTGTTTTGAAAGAACCAAATGTGATGAAAGAAGCCGGAGCAGGGTTATTGCAATCTGCCATGGCTTATGCAACAGGTGATAGAAGTCGTATGCTTCTGGGTCTTGGTGGGGTTGTCAAAACATTTATGAACCAAGGTAAGGCAGAAAAAGCTAATGAGTATTCCAAACAAACCAATACTGCTCCTTGTGATGCTATTTCTTTGAGTGGGTGTAAAGATGATCAAACTAGTGCTGATTCTAAAGAAAATGGTACTGCCACTGGTGCTATGAGTTATGCATTTTTGACTGTTATGAGTCAAAATCCAAACCAATCTTATTTGAGTTTGTTGCAAAATATGAGAGAAATTTTACTGGCCAAATACAGTCAAAAACCACAATTATCTGCTTCCCATCCAATAGACACCAACTTGCAATTTATTTTTTAAAAGAAAAAGTGGGCCTCCACTGTCGTTGTTGCTTTCAATTTAAGTACTTACACTTATGTAGTTATGTGTACATGTATATTATGTATCTGTATTGAATCAAGCGAAATCTAACTATATAAAAGCACTAACCCTTTTCTAATTCAAAATGCAAAATCAACTAGTATGAATATATAACAAGACAACAAAAGAAGACACCAAAATGAATGATAATAATTGAATAACCCAACAAAAAGAAAATAAAAAATAAAAAAATAGCATTAAAACATGAATCAAAGAATTAACAACAACCAAACAAATGGGACTACCTGATAAATCAAATATAACCAGATCATAAACATACACACATATACACACATTCACATTCACAATCACACACACACACACACAAACCAACACACTCCTGATCTATATTTCTCAACAAAGGATGGATGCTTTTGGCATTACATTATTATACATTTTTCTTGTTGTTTTTGAATTGGAGGATTCTGTATTTTTTCAATTTCATCAATCAATGTTTCAAATGCCTTTTCAACATTTATATTTTCTCTGACGGAAGTTTCCAAAAACTTGCAATTAAATTTCTTTGCTAATTCTTGTCCTTGAGTAGTTTCAACCTGTCGTTGATAAGTTAAATCATTTTTATTACCAACAAGAACCATAGGTATACTTTCATTACCGATTGAATTCAATATTTTATCTCTTATAAATTCAACTGTTTCAAATGATTGTTGAGAAGTGACGGAATAGATTAACAAGTAACCATGTATTCCAATGAGATGTTTTTCATTCATCAAACTAAATTCATCTTGTCCAGCTGTGTCTAGGATCTCTATAGCATAATCTTGATTATTGAACTTGATACTTTTACTGAACTGATTTTCAATAGTTGGATAGTATGATTCGACAAAATGATCTTCAACAAATCGAACGGTGATGGAGGATTTTCCAACTGAACGAGATCCAACCACTGCTATCTTACGGGCTTTGACCAGCATTATTGTTATTCGTTAATGAAATATGTAAACAAACAAAAGATAAAAGAAAAAAACAAAGGGAATATTGAAGAAATGCCAAGGCGAATAAGGACTAGGCTTGTTGTATTACTTGCAACGAATGAGTAGATAGTATTATCACCAAGGGAAGTTTCTCTCTAAGTATTATGTGTCGCACACGATATGATTGAAAAAAAAAAGGACAACAATAAAATAATAGAAAATTTTTTTTGTTTGGCTGCTTGCTTGCTTCACTTGGTGGTGGTGGTTATCAAATCTCCAAGCAAAAAAAAGTCCTGACCAGGTTTGGGTAAAAAAAAAAATAAAGAATCTAAGAAACAAACTCAAAAACCTAATTAGAATTGGATTATAAGATGAATGATGAAGTGATTACCCTCTTTATATAGTTGACTTGTATTATAAGAATGATCTTTTTGAACACTTAACAACCTAAGGAAAGAAATAGTGTTTTGATCTTCCTCTTTTTTTTTAAAAGTATGGTTTTTCAAAATTTCATCTTTTTGTTGGATTTTGATCACCGATAAAGAAATAATAATTAAAGAATGAATAGAAATAGGAGACGAGAGGAGAGGACAACAGGTCGACGACGACATTTGTAACTACCACCACAATTACAAGATAGGCCAGTGCCCTTTTTTTTTCTTCTTCCTTCAAAGGTGCGTCCATAGTCTTATCGCCCTATCTGTCCCCACTTTTGGGTCTACTAAAAAAATCTGATTTATAATTGAAGCGACATTTTCTCTGCTTGGAAAGAGAAGAAAAGAAAAAAGAAAAAGAATCCGCTAAAAAACAATGTAGAATGTCAATGCGATAAGAAATCTATTATTCTTTTGAAAACTCTGCTATCGGAAGTCAACAGAAACAACTGTTTAGGTAAAGTTTTCCTAACTTGGCTTTGCAGGAGCTATATGAGTCAGAGTTTGCCTCTGCGCCTCCATTAATACTGTTTTTTTTAGGGATACAAGTTGGTCCTTTTAATGGTTGACATGGAAATCATTTTTTTTCCACTTTTTCTTCATCGTGCTTTTCTTTCCAATTGATACACAAATCCGTTACTATACTTCTTTAGCTAATATCACCCCATTTTATTACCAGTTTTAGTACATTCTACCAAGCCCATTTTGCGTATCGAGCAAAATAGCTTTATCGTAACTGCAACCAAGCAGGATTTCCATGCATGGTATTCTCTGCACGAAATATGCAAACGCATTGTTGTTGGGCGTTTCTTTCGTGTCCCCACCAATTACTAAGTAGTGAACTTTTATTAGTAATTTGAGTTGCTAATGGATAATTTCCATCCAGAGTGGAGACTCAAGTGTTGTGATAAAGCTAGAAGCGGTGCTAGTGATTATCAAGAACCTATAGTATATGAAATGTGGCCTGATGTCAAACTAAACAAAAGTAGTTGCTTATACGATTGACATTGTGTAACAAAAGTTGTTTTTAAACAGAATCAATTTGGCAGGTTTGAATTTTTACACAAGCAAACTTTTTCCAATTAACAACGGGTTTCAAGGGCGTACTGAATTAATATATCACGGAAAAGAGATTACACAGATGCAACACCATCTCTATTGTTGAATGGCCATAATAGTTTTTACTTCTTTCTATTGTTATTCCTTGACCACCACCACCACCGCCTCTTCATCCATACTACTAACCCATTTGTGTAAACAGAAGGTGGTAAATATTTAACAACTATTAACGATAGAAATATTATTATGCTTTGTGTTGTGTATGTCGCAATGGTTATGGACTTTTTTTTAATAAGGGCATGCATTCCTAACATTCTTCATGTTTAATACCGCCTCATAGAATTTCCGACAATCCCCCTGTTGCTTTACGTAGCTAGTACGCCCCCCTTTCAATTATTCTGAAAATTTACAGGTTATCTTTTGTGTATATTTTTTTTTTCAGTATATGTATGTGAGTAATTGAAACTTTGCACTCGGTTAGAAATACTTTTTTTTTCATTTACACAGATTATTATTGTTATTTTTTTCATTTTTAAGTATCTGTTTTGATTTTTCCTCTTGTGTTATAAATTTTGGGTGCGAATTGGCAAAAAATACAGCAACAACAAAACAACACTATTAATTTTTTTTTAGCAACTAACAAATATTAGGGGTAGAGAGAGCAATGATAATTTTTAATGATAATTACAAATCACTAAGGGAGAAAAAAATCGGCCATAACAAAATACACACACTCTCTCTACAACATGATTTTAAAGACAATTATCATGACACAATTTCTATTTTGTATTCTCTTATTATTACAAATTGTTGAGGAAACAAGTTCGAGGCGGGATGAAAGAATTAATTAATTAGTTTTATGGTGGAAATTAACATCCGAAAATTTCTCCTAACCAAAAACTCAATTTCCCAAACTCCTAACCAAAATTCATCCTTTGGTTTGGAAACAAAATTTTAATTGTTCATGTATATTCCCAAAATCTTTTTTTTTTAGTAATTTCAAAAAGTTCTAACCATATTTAGATATAATTTAGTTTTAAAAAAATTGATTGCCTTGTAAATTAAATTGAGTTGTTTTTAAACAAGTTTTTTTTTAGTACGTGAAGTCTACTAGTAACAATATGGTTGGTTAACTGTTCTACATACGCTTAAAAAGAAAACAAATAGGAAAAGAATTCCATTGAAACCAAGCTTTACAAAAAGGTTTGTAGAATTGAAGTTAATAATTGTTTTGCCTTGTTTTGTGTGGACAAGAAAAATCCATTATTCTACCGAGTTTTATTCCGAACTTAATTAATTTTCATCTCTATTTTTCTTTTAATGATTACAAACTACAAAACACCTCAGATATCAGGAGAGGAGGCATAAATTGGCTATTCGGGTATTTCTTGGTGTATAAGGCTACACAAATTCGCCCTGTAAGTTTAATCAGACCAGGATCCGTATAAGACCCCGAAACCACAAAATAAAAAAAGAAAACAACAAAAAGAGTAAAAGCCAGCCAGCAAAGTTACTCCTAAATGCAATTTTAAAATCCATGACACGGTTGTTATTGCTGTTGTTGTAAAGTTGAAAAATTTCTTTAGTATTTTAAAGGGATAACCAGAAGAAGAAGAGCCATAATCATCAATGCCTAAATTTTAATTCTAAAACTTTATTAACAATTTTTTTTTAAAAAACTTTTACTTTCGTCATCAATTAAGTCTATTGTGTGCGTGAATGTATATATCTTTGTAAATGTTCAATATATACTTTTTAAAATTACTCTTATTGTAATAGAAGCATAAAAAATTTAAACTTTTCGGGTAGTATTGCCACCATAATCACTACCATCAGCACCAGCACCACCAGCACCACCACAACCCATAGACACGAAAGAATTTAAACTTTATTTGTTCAAGAAATACAAAACTGAATTGAATTAGTTAATGCTATTACCATTTTCCTTATCCCTTTGGGGGTGTTTCTTCTGCATTTAACAAAATATGCATGAATCAAAATTGAACTCATTGTTAAAGAATAACAATTCAAATTATGTTTCTCTCTCCTCTCCTCTCGCCTTGTCTTTGTTGTTTCTTCTTCTATTATTTTTTTAATGTTTCAATAGAAAATAGTAAACGCAAAACAACAACAACAACTGCAAAAACTTCTTGCTGTGTAAATGCAATGTGGTTAAATTTTTTACTTCCCGCCCCAACAGGACCTTGACAACGACTGAAATTAGAAAGCAATTTTTGAATAAAACGAACGCATTAATTAATACCCTCCCTATAAAATTATATTCAATTTCTATATATGACATAATGGAAGGCTAAATTAACTTTTTTTTCAATAAGGAATTGGTGAAATATAATATTTTCGTTTTCATTTTATTTTTAGTTTGAAGTGGTCTGATTCTATAGATATTTAATACAACACAACACACAGAATCTCCTAAATAATAATACTACGGGTTTAACAAGAGTCTTTTCTGAACAAATTATTCAAATGAAAAATTGTAAAATTGTAGTCAATTCAATTTATGTATTTTGCATTAATTAACACCATTGAAAAAAATATATTATTTGGATTAAAAAAAATTTTTTTTTTTGTTGTTGTTCTTCTTCTGTATATCGGTAAACCATTTAACCCAGCACCTAAAATAATAATAATAATAATACTATTATTATTTATTCAATTAGTAATTATATAATAAACGGATGTAATTTATCATTTCAACAGCAGCAGCAGCAGGAGGTGGTTATCCTTTATGGAAACGTTTCGGAAATCGGAATCAAAATAATAATCAACTAGAGATGAAATTACCTCATAATATTTTTTTGTTTTTTTAAACAGTGATGTTATAATTATTATTATAGCTCTAAATACATAACTGATATTTCTATTTCCTTAAAAACACGGAGTTATCATTGTTAGTATTATTATTATTATCATTATTTCACGATTGGGCCGAATTTCATCTTGAACGTTTGTAGATGGTTCTGGTTTGTCAATTGGAATGCAAAACTAGAATCAAAACCCAATTAAAAAAACGAAATAGCAAGGCAACCATCAAGCAAATAAAGAATCCACATGAGGAGAATTAAGTTTCAATAAATTCTATTGTTGACTCAAGGTTTTTTTTAGTATCTTTTGAATTAAATTTGGAAAGTTGAGGGATATTTCCTCTTTTCGTGGTTGATAGTTTCGTTATTACTACTGTATTGTCTTTCCCATGCAATAAATACAAATACAGATGACACCAAAAAGAAAAAAGTTAAACTTGTAATAGTTAATGCAGTCATTTTAATTTTTTTCAAACAATAGCTGCTTGCTAAACCCAAACCACACTCTAGCCCCGATTAATATTTCGATCAAACTTCAATTTATTGTAATACAATTCACAAACAAAAAATAGAAAACTTAAACTTTCCAGTTAGAGTTTATGAATTGTATTGAGTTTGATTTAAACTTGTCTCGTTAATTGTTTCTTTGTTTTGATAAGTATTATCATTATTATTATTTGGAAATTGCAAAAAAAGGAAAATGGGTAACCAATGTTTTAGCAATTGTTGCACAATCAACCAATTGCAAAGTTTTTCCCACACAAACACAAGGAGCGATTAATTGTGTAAAATTACAAATGGCTTATCCCTCTTACACTTCCACAAAATATATCTACATCTAGATTTCTCTAATGGGCTGATTTTTTTTTTAAATTTAAACTTTTGGTACTGTATTATTGTGTATGTGGAATTCATAATGAAATCGTGGTTCTATCAAGTAACTTGTTGGTTTTTAGTTTCCCTTGATTCGAATCATTCTCAAACATTTAGTAGTGCTAATTTTGTGTGATTGTGTGTGTGTGTGTACTGTTACCATATTATATTTCCAGTAGACCATCAGTAGACCATCAGTAGTAGAAGTTGTAACAACTTGGTCTGTTTGTGTCTCCTTTTTTTTTGACTTGTTTCGCTTGTGATTTTTTTTTTTTTAATCGAATATAACTTTACACAAGCTAAAAACTTTGTTTCATTATTGTTACTGGATATGCAGGATAATGTCAAACTTCTTTGCTGAGTATTGTCTCTTGATAATGTGAACAATTTCCCCCTAATATTGCTTGTTTGTTTGTCTGTTTCAATTGATTGATTAATAATTGGATCAAAGACTATTGCTGCTGCTGTTGTTCACAATTGGTGGACCATTAAATTGATTGACGAGGATCACTAAAAAGTAGGTACAAAAAAGATGAATACAAAAACAAAGAAAAATCTAAGCCCAGCCAGCCAAGAATTTTGAGTTTGTGGGTCAAATTTCTCACCATTGGCCTGATACCTTTACTTTAAGTTTTTTTACCAAAGCCCAGATTGAACAGGAAAGTTGCTATTATCAGTATATTTAACACCGTACAATAATTTGACAGGTATCTACAATTCATTAACAATAGTCAATATATGTGTTCTCAATACTGTATCCACATTTTTTCTTTTCCGAAAGAATGAAGAATAACGAGAAACAAAACAAACAATTAGACCTGACTTGCAAATCATTTAAAAAGACAACAACAACAACAAAATACAAGCTAAACAGTCTAATATTGTAATTTCTTTGTTTCTTTAGATCGACAATTTCATTACATTCCAAAAATATTGACTGATTATATGGTCTAAATGATTACTATCGTATTTTTCTCTACAAAAAAAAATTTAGTCGAATGAAGATCAGCAGTGACACCAACAGAAAAAGGGGGCACCACCAGGAGCAGTAGCAGCAGTAGTAACTACATACACTATTTTTGCATTGATTTACTCTCAAATCTATTACATTCTTAATATTCTTAGTATCATTAAACATCAAAAGTATGAATATATTGGATTTATTATCTATATACACATTATTTTGTTCTACTATACTCTTATTTAAGTAAATCAGCCACTGAAACTCTATTAATTACAGCACCAGCACCAGAAGTAGTTGTTGCAACAGGACCATAAAAATTTATTGGGTGAGAAGATATATTATTTCTGAAACTTTGAGGAATCATCATATCAAGATTTCTTGAATTGGTTGAAGATCCAGAGATCGAAGTAATTTGATGTGTTTCATTATGAGGCTCATCACTAACATTACCAGCACCACCAACTATTGATTGTTGATTCTGTTGTTGTTGTTGTTGTTGCTGATTTCCATCTGGCAAATCTAAACTGGTATCACGATTTCTTTTCCTTGGTGGTAATTTCAGTAAATCTTGATACCCAAGACATGATTTTTTGCTCCTTTCACAATTAAAACACGTTGGTTTCCGCTCATCACATTTTATGCGCCTCTTTCTGCAAGTAAGACAGCCAGTTCTTGTACGACGTTTAATAATACGTCGCTTATTAATAAGGGCTTTGTTTGCCTCTTCTCTGGCCATGTCTTGGTAATATACTTGAGAATTGACATTGGCGTAAATGTGATGAGGGCCAACGTGTTGTAAATAGTGTGTAGTAGGATAAGCATTTTGCATTACTGCTTGAGATTGTAGAATTGAAACATTATTGGCAAGATGAATTGGTGCTTGCTGATGCGGTTGATGGTGATGTTGATGATGTGGTGGTGTCATCACTGGCTGGTAGTAATATTGTGGATATGCAGTTGTATATGTAGGTGGTGATACAAAATTGTTATGATATGGAAAATTTGGCTGCTGTTGAGGATAAATGTGCTGTTGTTGTTGCGGTGGTGGTGGTGGTTGCTGGAGTTGTTGTTGTGGTGGTGGTTGTACTGGCAATTGTGACTCTTGGTAAACAAATTGTTGTGGTGCTGGACCTGTAGATGGTGGTGTTGGTACAGAGGACATTGATTGCACGATACTAGTTCTTGGTGAAGTATTAGATGACATGGAAACCCCAGATGGATTAGATTGGTGTTGTTGAAACGAATCACCACTGCTAGATTGTGAAGATGTTGAATTGTGTTTACTTCTACCAGGACTTGGTTGTGAAAACTGGAAAGATGAAGATGCAACTGTAATACCAGAACCAGCTGAATAATTAGTTAATGAAGTGTTGGAGGGTCTAGTAGGCAATGAATATGGTGAGTTAGGTGAATAAGAATTTTCACTTCTTGGTGTGGTAGAAGTAACAGTAGTAGCAGTAGCAGCAGTAGTAGTGTTGGTTGCTGATGTTGTTGTCATTGGTGGGACTCTAGTAATGTTTGAGCTTGAACCTATTGATCCAGTACGGTTGATCAATTCTGAAACAGAAGGTAATTGTGTCATGCTGATGTTAGTCAATTTATGTGTATATGTAATTTGGGAATAAACTGCAAAAATTAATTATATTGTTTGTAATTAGCTTCACACTTGATTTTGTAGATTCAAATGTGATATATATAAGTTGTGAATTGAAAAAAAAGGAACAGTAAAGGTATATATGTATATCAGATAATGAGCAAATTGATAATATAATAGTAGTGATAATAATCAAAGGGGAACGGAATAAAACAAGAAGACAAGAAAGTAGGAACCGAAAAAAAAGGGGCACAGAGAATTTAGGGAATTTAATCGAGTTTATATATAATAATGATAATGATAATTGT
>OKKB01000386.1_pt1 | contig 11115 bp, 6 predicted proteins | sample 1613931 | NCBI WGS metagenome assembly OKKB01 (sample SAMN04436893, study PRJEB24849) | human gut metagenome | biome: human gut; feature: NICU; material: stool | host: Homo sapiens | place: USA: Saint Louis, MO | collected 2012-02-08
CTACTTATTCTTCATCTTGTTCATCTAATGTTTTGAACAATATTGGTTTACTATCAGCAGGATATTTGATACCATTTGAAATCAATTTGGAAAATGCTTTAGCAAAATCTTTGAAAAACAAATCTTGATCATCAGCATACATCTTGACATATTTCAAGAAATACAGTTCTTCTTTCAAAGCCATATCAGTTGGTAACATCATAAATTCACCAGTTTCATCATCTTCGTATTGTTTTTTACCATCCCATTTTTTAACGTGCCAATCACCTAATAATGTGGTGTAAAAAACATTAGTAAATTGATTAAATGATGGACCCCATGGACCATCATATCCGGAATTATGTTTATGACATCTACCTAAAACATGAGCACCAAGTAAGGCAACGGTTTCTCTTTCATTAAATCCCATTCTAGCAAACAAATCTTTAACATATTTACCATCTTTTGAAGCATCGGGTAATCTACCATTTGGTGGGACTTTAGATGCAGTATTGTCATCAACTCTACCTGGTCTCCATTCAATTTTTGGACCACCGGATTCTTGTACAGCAGCAACACCTCCTAAAGTCCATAAATCACCTCTTGAAATCCATGGATATTTCACTAAAAATTCCATTAAAAATTCACGACCAACTTGTAATCCAGCATTTTCTGGATCAAATTCTTCTGGAGCAAAAATCATTGTACCACCATATGATCCACCCGAATTATCAGATTTATCATAAGTACCTGATGTATGCCATGCCAATCTTAACAATTGACCATAATAACCGGCATTCTCATCAAATTCTAAATTTTCAGAAATCTTGGTAGCAATGTCATTATAAACTTTTTGATAATCACTAGCACTTTTACCTTCAGGGACTTTAGCAATTTTGACATTGGCACCAGCACTGGCTCCAAATAATGCCTTAGCAGCATTTTTAGAACCCTCGTTGTTGTTATTATTATTGTTGTTGTTATTGAATGGATTACCATTGTTATAGAAGTAAGTGGCAATAGCGGCAGAACCAGCTACCCCAAGAAATGTCTTTGCAATTCTACCATAATTGAATTTGGTTGAAGATTTGGTAATCTTACTAATATGTGGAGCAAATGTAGCCATTGTTGTTTGAATGTATCAATTAATAATCTTCAAATAGTATATATATTAGTTGTTGATTGATAAAAAAGGAAAGAATAATAATAATAAAAAAAGTGAAATTGAAAGAAATTGAAAGAAATTAAAAGAAGGGAAAAAGAAGTGAATATGGTGTAGTATTTATAATTTCAGAAAGTGGAGTGGTGAGATAAATCCAATGCTAAGGGGGGAAGAGAAAGAGAGAAAGGGAATGTGTGTGTGTCAAAGAAAGAGAGGAAGAAACAGGAAGGAGGGGGTTTAAATTAAATTAAAAAAAAAGCAATCAATCATTACTAAAAACAGAATAATACAAAAAAAGGTTCTGGAAGAAAATTCAATCAGTCAACTAATACACAAAAGATCAAACACATTTTACTCATAATAATGACGGTTGTAATGACTCAATTGAGTTATTAAACGTAGTCTTTTGTAGACTTGGGTTCTCGAACATCTTGGATAACTACTATTGATTTGTAATCAACTGTATTTTGTGGTGTGCTGGTGGTACGTGTCTTATGTGTTGCGAAGAAACATCGCATGTCTAATTATACACATTATAGAAGTTTCTCGAATTTTGTGATATTTATCAAAACTAATGGTGGCTTACCTTTTTTGTTCATTACTAATTTACCGGCAATTCTAGATAACCTCCCATTAATATTGTATCAACTCAAACTATTATTAACAAAATATATCTAAACTACATCAATGTCTGTCTTTCGGGGATAGGATATATAACTGTTGACCTTTTTCAAACCCCCCCTCCTGTTGGAGACAATTTGCAACTTTCTCTTTTTTCCTGTTCCGCCAAAAAAATTAAACTATAAAAAAAACACCGCGGACTGCATATGCCGACGTAATATTATTTCAAACTATTCTGATTGGTTGAAATCTTGAGGGGGGTTTGAGGGTTCCCCTTCATTTAATATCAACAAGTACTAATAATACTGCTAATATTATTACATATATTATTGACTATTTTACTATTTTACTATTATACATGTCAGGGACTTGATTATTAGATTTCCATTTATCTTCTTTTTTGTTTAAAAAAAAGAATACATAAAGTACAACCAAAAAATAAAATAATAATAATAACAAAAGGAGACGACGATTCTTGTATTTCCCCACTAAATTTATTATTATTATTATTATTCTTGATTAGCTAATTTCTCATCAAGTAATTTCTCAATAACAGTAGCATCAGTATGTACAAATGACCCTTCTTGATTATAAGTCTTTGCATTAAGACACATTTGTTTCAATTCTGCAATAAAATCTTCAAATGAGGCAAATTTTTCTTGATCCAATTGTTTTTTAACTTGATTAATGGAAACTGGTTTTTTAATAATCAGATAATAATCAGGATACAATTTACGTGATGGAAGTTTGATGAAAATATCACTTAAATTATGACCATCTGTCTCATCTGTTAAGGCTGTTATTTCATCAATTACACTCAAACATTTGCTTGTAAATCCATCAGTTTCTGGTTCATTGTCATCATCATCATCAACATCAAGTTCTATTGCAGCACCACCACCATTACCACTGTCTCCACTAATATCATCGTTATCAATATGTGGTAAGGGAGTTCTAGCACGACGTTGACGTTTTCTAGGTTGAGCAGCCTCTTCAAAGTCTTCATCATCTTCTTCGCCAACTTCATCATCTTTGATATCTTCTTCCAATAAACCTTCTCTTATGGCCTTATTTCTTTTTCTTTTAGCAATACGTTCTTCTTTACGTTTAATAGCTTCTTCAACAGTATCATTATCATCATCCATTGCCTTTAACCATTGTTCTTCACTCAACCCATCATCATATCTAACACGTTTCTTATCTCTCATTTTAGATAATTCTTTCTCCTTCTTCTCAAAATGATGAGAAATATCTTCAGTGAATACAGCTGGCAATTCATCCTTTTCAATGAGTCTAGATTTATAAGGCACTTTTTCCAGTTTTCTTTCTTCATCCATAGAAGCAAATAACACCTTTTCTTCTTCACTACGTGCTAAAATTTCATTCAATTCATCATCATCCAAAGAATCATTTTCTTCATTATCAGCACCATTGGCATCTGCTTCTAATAACCTTTTCAAAAATGCTTCTTGTTCTTCAGCAGTCGATTTGTTATCAAATTTACCTGCTTGAATAACTTTACCATCTATATCTAATTTTTGATGAGCTCTTTCTAATATCACTTCTTCTACAGAATCATTGGTAATTAATCGTAAAATACGAACTTCATTCTTTTGACCAATTCTATGAGCACGATCTTGAGCTTGTAAATCTTGATGAGGATTCCAATCAGTATCAAAAATAATAACTGTGTCGGCAGTTTGTAAATTCAACCCTAACCCACCAGCACGTGTCGATAATAAGAAACAGAAATAATCAGAATCTGGAGCATTGAAAACTTTCAACATATCTTGACGTTCTTCAGCTTTAGTAGACCCATCTAAACGTAAATATTTCATGTCTTTCCATCTAAGGAAATCTTCCATAATATCCATGATTTGCGTCATTTGGAAAAACATCAATACACGATGTCCACTTTTCTTGAATTTAGGTAAGACTCTATCCAATAATTCAAATTTACCACTCACTCTCCAAATCAAATCATTAGTAAGTCTCAGTGAATTTAACACCGATTCAACTTCTTCGAAAACAAATGGATGATTACAAATCTTTCGTAATTGCATAATTTTATTGTTCAAACCTTTGATACCACTTTTAGCACCTCCAACATCAGCACCAACAAATAATGCATTATGTTTAAGCATTTGTTGATATAATACATATTGTAATCCTGATAAATTACATTTCAAAACTTTTTCAACTTTATCTGGTAAATCTTTTTCCACATCTTTTTTCAATCTTCTCAAAAGAAATGGTCTAAGAACTTTATGTAATCTTCGAATAACCAATAATGATTCTTCTTCAGTTAATTCTATTTTTTCTTGAGCACCAGTATTGGCAAATGGTGTGTTAAACCAATCATCAAAAGATTTAACCGAGTTGAAAATTCCAGGTAAAACAAAATTCAATAACGCCCATAATTCAGGTAAATTGTTTTGTAATGGAGTACCAGTCAAGATTAATCTATTTTTAGTCTTATAATAAGTTCTTAAAGTTTGAGATAATTTGGATTGGGCATTCTTCATTCTATGACCTTCATCAATGATCATATGGGAATAATGGAATTTTGCCAACATTGGACGTTCACGGATAACATATTCATACGTGGTTAATAAAACTTGGAAATTACCATATCTAATATCTGGCTGTAATGATCTTCTTTGTTGTTGAGACCCCTTATAGACAATCACTTTAATTGATGGTGCCCATTTTTCAAATTCTAATGTCCAATTGGTTATTGTCGAAAGTGGGACAATAATTAAAAACTTATTTTCATGTTTCTTTTCAATAAGATATGTAACCAATGAAATCGATTGAATAGTTTTACCCAATCCCATCTCATCTGCCAAAATACCATTAAGGTGGTTATTATACAATGAGACCATCCATTCTAAACCTTTCATTTGATATTCTTTCAATTTACCACCGACTAAAATAGTCGGTTGTTCGGTAATCTTTTCTTTAATTCTATGAGCCACTTCATAATAATCGGTTTTTTCACGTAATTCGGCTTTGTCATCAGATTTATTTTCCACAGCAACTTCTGGACTTCCATGTCTTGGAGTGCCCATAGAACCACCACTAGCTTCTTCTTGTTGAGCCCTAACTTTCTCAGTTAATGAATCCAAAAATTGATTTGTTTGTTTCAAAAGATGAGTGATTCTATGATCTTTTGTTTTATCCAACAATTTAAGATAAGCTTCTTCATCATTTGATCGTAAAGCTTGCAATCTTTGTTTGGCAGTTCTTTCCAATTTCTTACTTTCCTCTTTTTCTGTTGTTTGATGAAAGTTGTTGATCTGTCTAACCAAATAATGAGATCGATAATGGTCTCTGACGTATTTGGCTTCACTACGACTTGTTGACTTTTCCACTACTAGGTCAACTTTTTCAATGTGTTGTTTACGTTTGGCTTCTCTAGCCTCTAGTTTTTTCAATTCTTCTAGTTGCACTGCCAATAATTGTGGGTTTCGTTGTTCTATTTTTGGTCTCACATTGAAAGATCTCTTTTCCAGTAATGCTAATGGGAGCGACTTTAAATTAGGGTCAGCATATTTCACTTGTTGAGCTTCATGAACCAAAATATTGTGTCTCAACAATTTCTGTTTCCCTAATAATCTAAGTGCTTTAAGTTCTATTAATGCTTGGATTTTAAATTTGTCAATGCCATCAGTATCGCCAAATGTTCCAATATTAGCAGGTAAGTTTTCCAATTCTTTTAATCTTTGAGAAATCTTATTACTGATGATTTTCTCTGCATGGATAGTACCTAATGGTGAATGTAAAGTATCTTTGTCAGTTTTTGATGATGATGATGATGACGGTGACGGTACTTTGATCCCAAGATTTTGTGCTCTTGTTTCAAAATCAGTCTCCAACTCTGTCAATTTTTCCAAAATTTCATTCACTAAATCATCTTTCTTAGTTTGATCACTAATAGTAGTGAATTCCTTTTGGAATTTTTCTGGCAAATCATAATCCCTAGACAATAATAATAACCCAGCTACTTGTTTTTCAAATAATTCATTGTCAAAACCTTCACTCTTGATAGTGCCTTTCAAATTTTCAGAAAATAATTCTTGCATAAACTCACTTTCATCCTTGATGTATTCTTCATGTTCTTTGCTAACCTGTGCCAAAACCAGTTCTATATCCAATTTGGCTTGGGCATTAACATCTTCAAATTTGCCCTCTGATTTGTCTTCAGATTTTTCAAATTCTTTTTTCAACTTGTTGGAATCAAAAAGTAATTTATAGTATTTACTAAGTAATTCATTTAATTCTTCCTTATTCTTAGGCACAACAGAAACATTTGATTGGGTTGTTAAATTTGCTGAACCAGGTTGTAATTGTACTTGTGATAATGCAGGAGTTACCCCAACAGATCCATTACCATTGGCAATAGCTGACCCATTCATAATGATCAAATATATCCTTTTATCTTGTTGTTAATAATACAGGAAAGTTGATGGAAATATAAAAAGGAGACAAATAAATGAAATGTTGATTTTTGTCAATTCTTTCTTTAAATGGATAAATAAAAATTCAAGTTGAAATCTTTGTAAAGAAAAAAAAAATCAAGATGAATATTGACCTTGAAAAAAACAAAAACAAAAGTAGATGAAATTAAAATCAAGTATTATTCTGTGAAAATATCTTGATTGTAATTAATTTCAAAATAAATAAATGTAAAATAAAGAAAAGGTAAAGGTAAAGTAAAAAAAAAAGTTTGGAAGTTGTTTCTGTTTTCTTTCAATAACTATTGGTGATGTTTTAGATTAGATTGATTAATTGTGATTGCAATAGATTGGTTGTAAAAAAAAAAAACTTCTTGATGTTGTTTGTTGTTGTTGTCGTTGTTTGTAGATATAGTTTGTTTTTTTTCCTTCTTCTTTTCGTTCATTCATTCATTCAGTTTTTTCCATCTCTTTTTTTTTGGGCTTGAAAACACGCAAATAGTGTGAGCGAACACTAAATGTACTCTTTTACACGACCATTTGCAATTGATGTTACACTTCTAAACTGGATACAAACCACTACGTTTTAATAATTATAAATCTATATAATTCAGTTCTCAGGGTTCCTTTTATGGTTTTGATGTAGCAGAATCTATTTTAAGCAATTGGTGGTATATTGAAAACTGATTATAGTTTAATTTGTGGCTATGTGTTGTCAGATCAAAAAAAAAAAAAGAGAGAGCATTTGTAAGAAGAGTTAGCCTTAACTATGTTATTGGTCTTCATTCCAAGTACTATGAAACTAAAAATACTATAGAGTAGTATTCTAAATCCATTTAATAGAGAAATCAGTTAACCAAATGAAGCGATACTTCAAACTATGGTATCAGCTGAGTAGTTAAGTGTTATCAAAAAAAATTAGAAAAACAATTATTACCGGGATTCGGGTGAGGGAACAAAGAACAAAAAAAAAATTATTCTATAATAAATCCAAACATGAAAACTTTTACTTCCTTCCTTCTTTTTTTTTTTCCAATTTGAGAGATACACCATATTAGTACAACTTCATCCTTTAATATTATATCTTAAAATGTTTTCATTAGGAGTACAAAGTAGACTTTTCACTAGAAGGGCATTATTTTCTGGTTTCAGATTCAACTCAACTACAACTACAACTACAACTGCATCACAACCACGTTTAACATGGGTCGATTATTTCCAATTAAAGAAACAAAATAACAGAATCAACACTATTGCTGGTGTATTCACTGGATTAGGAGGTGCTTTTATCACATTGAGTTATTTAGGAAATATTGAAATTGATGTGGAAAAACCAATTATGGGATTTGATCCATTGATGGTTATGGGTGGTGCCGTGATATTAGGTGGTTTAGTAGGATTCTTGGTTGGACCATTCATTGGATCATCTATCTTCCGTTTAACTAATAGGGCACAATTGAAACAATTTGAACTTAAAAATACAGAATTTTTGTCGAGACTTAGAATAAAAAGACCAGATCCTTCATCACAAAGTTTTTCTAATCCAATTCCAGATTATTATGGTGAAAAAATATATTCATTAAAGGATTATAAACAATGGTTAAGAGATTGTAATGCATTCAGAAGAAAATCAAAGGAATTCCTTTAGATTGGTTAAAATGAAAAGTGGTTTTTTTATTTGTATGTTACACTTGAGCACTGATTGTGAAGAGAGTCCCCCTATTAAACGTGTAAATAAATGTATGTGGTTTCATATTTTGATAAAAGAAAAATGTCTATATATTCAAATTAAACAGATAATATATGATATTATGTTATTTGTTGGAAGTCAGCCTTCTATGCCTTTTTGTTTTTTGAATCGAACCAATTTTAACTGTCTTAGTAGCCCCCAATATAATAATAACAATAATAATAATTGTATGTTTATTCAATAAAAAAATAAAAAATAGTTAAATCATCTAACTAAAATTCTAAACAAAAAATCGAGAACACAGAACACTCTCTCTATAAAGTAGAAATACTTGAAGAAGTAGTGTATTTGACTTGAGCCAACAGAATGGTGTTCCCATCAAGATCATAAACTGCATAAGCTCTTCTCAAGAAATTATCCCCCAAAATAGTGGCCAGATCTCTACTAACACCAAAATAACAAGAATTACCATCTTGAAGAACAAATTCTGATAATGGAACCGAAATAGTAACCCCTTTAGCAAAATTGAAAACAATATTTCCAGCAAGATTACAACTAGAAGTATAAAGTTGATAATAACTATTCCATTTGGCACCAACGGCAGCAGCCAATTTATCAGCAATAGTTTGAGAAAAATAAGTAAGAGTAGTACCTGAATCCAAAACTGGGGTAGTTGAAGCACTAACAGTGGTTCCAGCAATGTTAATAGTACTCAATTGAACTCTTAGTTCATTGGATGAAGTGATTGGTAATGCGGTCAAACTACCAGTGTATTTAGCATTATCAACCCCACCAAAAATAATGGTACCAGATGAAGCAGAAGCAGAATTCAAATATAAAGAATAAGCATTCTTGTTGATAATTCCTTGTTTTTTCAAAGTGACAGGAACATTATCATAGGTTGGACTACTTTCATCACCAGTGAATCCAATACCTAAAATACCTTGATCAACTGAAGTCGTAGTGACATCAGCAAATTGTTGATTGGTAATTGAAGCACCACCTAAACCAACAGTATCCTTATAAACAGTACCTTGAGAAGAACTTCCATCTTCATATCTAATGGAGAAAGCTTTACCTAAATTTTGAGATGTTGTGGAAGAAGAAGGTTTATAAGTACCATCTTGTTTACAAAAAGTTGGTGATTGACCAGGATAAGTGACTTGACAAACGGCAGCAGAATCAACCACCCATAAATCAGAAGAACCTGTGTCAACAATAACAGTTTGTTGTTGTTTGTTTGAACCAACAGTGATGGTAGCAGCATATGATGGACCTTCATTAATCAAACTTGTTTGAACAGTTCCTCTTTTTTGAGCTGGTTGTTGTTGTTGTTGTTGCTGCTGCTGTTGGGATTGATGATGTTGTCCATGAGCAGTAGCATTAAAAGGTTTTCTGGTAACGGTAAAATCTAATGAGACAACTTTTTCAGCTCTTTTATCAATGTCTTCAGGGATAGCAAGACCTTGAGCCAATAAAGCAAAAGCAAGTGTAACAAGAACGTTTTTGGTAAAAGTAATAATGGAGACCATTGTATTTGGTTAAGTGTTAAGTGTTAAGTGTTGGTTTGTTGATTTGAAGTAGAGTTGTGAAATCTTGTAAAAGAAGGTATTTGGTGCTTTATTTATAATGTTCATTTTATTCATGTAAACAAACATATCTATCATTAATTTTTCAAATTTCAAACAACAAGAGAATGATGCCGTTTGACTTTACGGTGGTAAGAGAGGCTCATAAAAAATTGTGGTTGTATATTTAAAGTTTACTGATTTGTCTGGGTATCAACAATTCCTTACCAAAAAAAAATAAAAAATAATAGGAGATATAAGTAATGAAATACTGGAAAAGTAAAACATACATGAAATTTGCTTTAGATATCTGAATACTCGGCAATGGTTTTCTTATTCAGAATTAGTTTTCAACTCTAAGAATACTTGTGATGCAAGGTATGGTTGACAAACTGTGTGTTTTACATTGTGTTATTATTGTATTTTTTCTTGTTCTACTGTTGTTCGACATTCTATTTAGTTGCAAAATAAAAAAAAGAGAGAAGAAAGAAAAAAAGGGAAAACCCCGTTATCTAACCCCTAACCGTTACATTTGCGCTATGCATAGATGGCTCGAAAAAAAAAAAATAAGAAAACCAAGGGGGGAATAAGGAATAGGGAATTAAAACACCATTCTGTGGAGAAAAAACTGTGTGAAAGATAAAACGATCTTGGTTTGTAGTTACTTGCTAAGTGGTGGTTTAGATTTATAACGTTCTTATCGCAACCACAGAAATTGAATTAGCAAATCAAAGTAGAATTATACTATTTGTGCCGTTTAATTACAAGTGAAATTTTATCGAAATACTATGATTTGGACTTGTAACCAAGTCAATCAAAAAAAAACAATAGGAAACTTGGTTACTAACACAATATCGAAAATATGCCATAACCCGAGAAATCTTTTGACACCATTCCTCTATTCTTGGCTTCAGTTAAAGGGGTTTACTTGTCCATTTTATGGGGAATAATTCAATTATATAACTACAATATCTAGATTTCTCGTGTTTTTAATTCTCTTAAAAAACGGTCAATTTAAAAAATGAAATTGAAATTGATATTGATATTGGATTAGATATTGTTTATTTGCTTTTTTTTGAGATAACTGATTTCATTTAAAGCCTCCTTTTTACTTTAAAAAATGTCACAGGTATTTTTTTGATAATTACAGGGTAGACGTCAAACAATAGACAAATGTGTGTCATCGATAAGGTAAATTGATAAAACAAGTATAGGGCCACACTTTTTTTGACATTTATTTGTAATCAAAAGAACAAGTCAATATAGGAGATACGGCGCAAATTATTGACTTTATTCCACACTGTTAGGTTTTTTGGAAAGTGGGTTGTTAACATTAAATTGTGGTTGAAAGTTCATACCATTAACTTTTCCCTTAAATTTACGCAAATTATCTACAAAAATTAAATCACTACTTTTCTCTACCAACAAGTCTATTCCTTCACTGAAGTATACACACATTGAGTTTAAGCTAATTGAATATTGAAACACAAACAATTTATCATTTAATGACGTTTCAAAGCAATTTATCTAGTCTAGAATACTGCTATATGATAATCGAGAAGAATTGGAAAGTATGCACTACTAGCATTGTGACGCAGTGGAAGCGTGCGAGGCTCATAACCTCGAAGTCCCTGGATC
>OKKB01000387.1_pt1 | contig 11041 bp, 1 predicted proteins | sample 1613931 | NCBI WGS metagenome assembly OKKB01 (sample SAMN04436893, study PRJEB24849) | human gut metagenome | biome: human gut; feature: NICU; material: stool | host: Homo sapiens | place: USA: Saint Louis, MO | collected 2012-02-08
CAACTCGTACCAATCCAACTGATTCAATTGACACAGTGGTGGTACAAGTTCCACTTCCAAATCCAACTACAACTACAACCCAGTTTTGGTCAGAGTCATTTACTAGTACTACTACAATCACCAACTCTTTAAAAGGCACAGACTCAGTCATTGTTAGAGAACCACACAACCCTACTGTGACTACCACCGAGTTTTGGTCAGAGTCATATGCTACTACTGAAACAATTACTACAGGGCCACTTGGTACTGATAGTATCGTTATACATGATCCATTGGAAGAACTGTCTTCTACTACTGCTATTGAGTCGAGTGATTCTAATATTTCAAGCTCAGCTCAAGAATCATCCAGTCTGGTTGAGCAGTCATCAAGTATAGTTGGATTGTCATCAAGTTCAGATATACCATTAAGTTCAGACATGCCATCATCGAGCTCAACTGGGTTAACATCTAGTGAGTCGTCTACTGTCTCAAGTTATGATAGCGATTCATCAAGTAGTAGTGAGTTATCTACATTTTCTAGTTCTGAGAGCTACTCGTCAAGTATCTCTGATACCACAAACTTTTGGGATTCTTCAAGTTCCGATTTAGAGTCCACCCTGATCACTTGGAGTTCCTCCATCGATGCACAATCTAGTCAGTCGGTACAGTCAGTATCAAACTCCATTAGCACAAGTCAGGAGACAACATCAAGCTCAGGTGAGGAATCCAATACGTCAGTCACCGATATTTTAGTGTCAAGTGATGCAAGTTCTATTTTGAACTCTGATATTTCCAGTTATTACCCATCTAGCACAATTCTGCTAAGTGACGATTTTCCACACACTATAGCAGGGGAGCCAGATAGCCGATCAAGCTCATCAATAGCATCTACTGTTGAGATTTCTAGTGATTTGGTCTCTCTTACAAGTGACCCAACAAGCAGTTTTGATTCATCTTCTAGTTTGAATTCTGACTCATCATCTCTGCCATTCAGTGACGAAAGTGATATTTCGGCTTCATCTAGTTTTTCTACATTAGTTGCCCCATCTTTTTCATTGAGTTCAAGCAGTTCATTATCTTTGATATATCCACATTATGTCAACTCAACAACATATCATGCATCGGAATCCGAAAGCTCATCTGTCGCTTCACCATCAATGGCAAGTGAGTCAGCTAATGATGACACACATACTTTGCTGGAATCTACTGACACTACATCCAGTATTGGCACAGATTCTTCTACTGTGACATTTTGTCGTCGTGATAACGGAGATGGCTGTATTGTAACAGGGATGCCATCGTCTAGTATAGACAGTGAACAGACTAGTGATGTGACGACAACTTCTAGCTTTGTTGCTTCCAGCACCCCAACCTCAGCAGAACAGTCTATTACTGACAATCCAAATATCGACTCACTGCAAACAAGTGCTAGTTCTTCAACTAAATTATCAGTTTTTGTGTCAGATACAGTAGTAAATTCAATTTCATTATCTGAAACGTCAACCTTATCATCTGATGACAGTACTTCTTCGGATACCAGCATTAGCTCAACAACAAACTCAGATACTGGCAATATTAATGCTGGGTCGCTGCACACAAGTACTGCTTCCATCAAAGAACTGTCAATTCAGAAAACGGGAGTAATGTTAAGTTCCAGTTATTTGTCGACAAAATTGAGTTCTACGTCAGATATTACTACTGAACTTATTACTACTGAACTTACTACTACTGAACTTACTACTATCGAAGATAACGAACCAAACACTTTTACTTCAACACCGTCAAGTCATTCTGAAATATTTTCTAGTGATAATAGTGTTTTATCAAAACAAGTTGATGGAGAAAGTACTGTTGAAATCCCTCCTGTGACTGACACCACCACAGTATCATCTGTATCAGTACATTCAATAGAAGCTTCTACGGCAACACTTGGAGAAAATTCATTCAGCAAAGTTGCCAGCGCTCCAGTGAATACTGAAACATCTTTAAGATCAACAAGTTCATCATCAAATCATGCTACCGAATCAAGTGGAACAGTTAAAAGTGAAGCAAGTGCAGAAGCAATTCCTTCTCCACCTACTTCAACTGACAACAGACTAAGCTATTCAACTGAAGAAGCCAAAGGTATTACATATGCTAATTCAGGTTCTACAAATAACCTCATAACCGAATCTCAAGTGGCCGCTCCAACAGATTCTACTTCAGTGTTGACTGCAAACCCAGTGGTAACTTCGACGTTTGATGATAAGTCGTCGGCAGCTGTGAATCAACCAAGCAAAACTAAGTCGATTGAAGAATCTATTGGAAGTCTTGATTCAGTCAATGAAACCAATAATGGATTTATCGCTACTTTATCACAATCGGAAGCTCCAAATTCCTTGATTCATTCAGAGTCAATACTGACTACGATGGCTAAAACAACTGATGCTTCGATAAATGGAGACAGTGCTGCTTCAAACTCACAGCCAACCACATTAATTCAACAAGTAGCAACTTCCTCCTACAATCAACCCCTTATTACTACTTATGCCGGATCTTCATCCGCCACTAAACATCCTTCCTGGTTGCTTAAATTTATTAGCGTTGCATTATTCTTCTTCTTATGATCATTTTTGGTGTCGTTTTTTTAGTTCTGTTTTTATTCAAACGGGATTGTACCAAATCATATGGTCACTTTTTTTTTTCATCATTCTCAAACGTTGACTTTGTTATTTTCGTTATTATAGATATTTCAATTTCTAGAGTTTATTTATTCTTTGTATATATGTATTACTAGTAAATATTATAAGGTGATTTAAAATCTTCTTGTAGAGTAAAAACTTTTGGATAATAGAATTTTTTTGGCACGTAATATTTAAACACTGGTGTGTAGATACCGATTAGGTCAAATTATTAAGTGGGTTTACATCATAATTGGTAATATTTTGTACGGTATTTGAAATATTGAAATGAAGGCTTTTTGAATTACGTGTTGAATCTGAAGCATGAAAAAATGGTCAAAATCTTAATACTGTTCGTAAATCAGTGCTTGAATAATTGCTAAATTGCCAGAGTAAATTCAATGACAGCTAATAAGTGGATATAGCAAACTAAATATATTGATTATACTAGAAACATCAAAAGTGGAAATATGGTTAACGGAAACTCCGTAATCGGTTAATCTGTTATCTGATCAAAATATCGTTTCATTTCTTCCCCACTATTCCCTAGCAAAAAAAAGTGTCCAAATTACCATACTATTCCTCAGTTCTTACTCATTTTAGAATTTGCTTTGTCATCACACAGCGCAACAGACCACTTTACTGGACCTAAGTCAAAGGTGTATCTTATGCCCAATAGGCAAGATTACTATCACCTGAGAAATCAAATTGGAGATTATTGGGTTCTAGGCGGGAAAAATAGAAGCTCACTGGGTAGGTCAATTAGATCCACATCTTCATTACAAATCACCTTCGTGGACCTAGACTTTGTTTTAAGTTGATGTCACACAGTCAGATCAACATACGAGGAATGTCGCTCAGACAGACTGAAAGTGGCTCTATGGGTGACATACAAATGAACACGACATTGAAAGGAATTTTATTCTCCAGCAGAAAACTCCCAGAGAAGAAAAAAAAATAAGCCAACAAATATTGATCACGATTACACGAAAATTTTAAAAACGCGGTCGTGCTAAATTTACGTTTTCTTCCTCATCATATAAAATGCAACCACCAAAATGATTGTTTGGTGGACATACACGACTTAATGTGAAGATATAAGCCAAAGAATCTACTGTTCGATAGAAGATGATAAAACGCTTCATAAGAGGAAGTTCCAGTGCTTGATCTGTTGGCAAAAAAAAAAAAATAGAGAACAAAGAGTGTCTTGTTTGTAGATGTAAAGGGTTATAGGTAGTACACAATTACTATAGTTGGGTATACACTTGTAAATAAGTGGAGTATTCTTCATCAACTGATGATTTGAAGTCATCGAGTTGGTTGATAATTCGGTAAAATGATTACATTAACATTTCTGTTGATAATTTTTGTAGATAAATTTTTTTCAACTGAAATTGTTGCGAAAAGAACGCTAAAAATAAAATAGAAATTGCGCCAAGCCCGCCTACAATATTTTGAGAGTCAGGGAAATATCATTACTGATTGAAGAATTTTACTTTATGATAATTCAAAAAAACCTTTAGAACTCTTTGCTAAGATATTAAACTGTGATTATTCAAATTGTTGCAATTAGTACAACATTTTACTTGTGACCAATAATTCAAGCTTTGTACTCTTAGAGAACCAAATTCGAGGCGGGACTTGATATCTTAGTGGAAGAATTTTAGTATCTTTTATTGTTCGGGGAAAAAAAAATATTCCTTCGGTGATCACACAAAAACAAACATCATCATCATCAACAACAGCCACCACCGTAACTGTAATATGACGTATGCCACCAACAAATCACAATAACAACGCTGTCGGTTACTTGGGAAGCGAGTGGGTCTTCCACAAGTTTCTGGAGTACTTGGTGCAATTTCCTGCTACGAATGATGTGCATGCCTAATTGAAACTATTATTATAATGAGAGTTTAATCTTTCGTGAGATATTTTTTTTTTGCAATGAGATTTGCAAATTACAATCTTGTGAGGCGTACAAATGAATAGTTCAAATGTCAAACACTCTTTTAATCCGAAAGCCTGTTATTTACTTAAAAATACTTAGATAAATACCTCATCCACACTTGACGCTCAAGCACTTTGTACTAATAATAGTTAGCAATTGGTGTGTCAAATTTTTTCGTAAGTGAAACTCCATTATCATCAGATGGCACCAATTGGACTTATCCAAGGTAAGATAATGCGACTACTAAAACTCCATTTCTTCGGCATTGATTGCCTTATTCCAGATACATGAATAACCAACACAAAAGCAAGTTTTTTGAAAATATTGAACACACTTCGCCTCCATTCTATTCCGTAGGTCCATATCACGTTTTCATTTTTTTTTGTATATTGATAACACAAAATTGTTGCTTAAAAAATGTACAAACAATAAGCAATATATGAACAACAACAATAGGATATAGAAAAATAGAAGATGCACCTTCAATTAGATAATTTTCAAACCTCATAGGGCCTATTGTTTAACTGCAATGATATTGATCTCATTAAAACAATGTTTTCGTAATTGACAAAGTAATGAGGTCTACTTGTTCGTATCTTGTATTGCTTCTATTCACCTACTCATTTGTGCCGAAGAATATTATAGAAATCAAATCGAACTCAAAATATGATTACTTTTGGCAGTGGTATGTTTGAATAAGACTAACGTCAACAATGATGCATTGGATAAAAACAGGTCATCATCATTGATTACAATTTCTTTTTTGCATTTAGGGAACAAAAAAAAACAAGTTGCATAATAAATCAATTTCAGCAAAGAAAGCCAAGAATTCCTAAATATTTATTAAATTCCAGAAGAAGAGTTTAGAACAATGTGATTTGATTGGTCGCTGTGTTTTGGACATCAGGGATTTCAGCAATAAAACCAAGAACTTTTAAGATTAGTCTTTAGTTTTTTTCAATTGAACAAAATTAAGTTGATATCAACGATCAATAGTAGAATTTCATAGAATAAAGCAAATAATAGAAAAGATAACATTGATTAGTTTGTGCAAAGCATCTAGGTTCAAGTGAAACACCAGTCACCTAAAGGTCATCTCTAGACAGGTTACATGGAGTATGGAACGTTGATGAATTTAACCTTGATCGTTACATTCTAAATGTCTGATTCCAGCAATCTAAAAATTCATGTTAGTTTTGCCTTAGGCTTGAATGTCAAAATTAGTTTGTTTTAGTCATTAGAGGGTGTCTGTTCTACTTGAAGGGATGAGCCGTTTTTTTTTAGTTTCTTTTTTTTTTCTTCGCATTGTAGTCAGTGAATGACAAACGAGCAAATTCTTCTAACCACAATTAAAAGTTGTTTTCTCTTTACTTACATACAAACTAAACTAACTAGGCCAAGAAATTCGTTTGAAGTTTCCCTTTTTCAAGTCAAACTAATTATAGATTGAAGTTTTGTACAACAATTTCATCCATACATAGAGGTTAGTAATCATCATTCCCTCGCTAGAACTTGTTGTTTTTGTTTCCATATTATTCTATTGTTCTATTGTGTGTATTTTCTTCTTCAATGTGTGTGTGTGTATAAATTTTTTCTGCTTTTAACTCCGAGAAATCAAAGAAATCAAAGAACAAAAGAGAAAATTAAAAGCCAACAAAAATTTTTTTTAACTCCACATTCTAATTATTTCAGCTTATTTCTTATGATGATACAACACACTGCAAATAGGGTCTATAATTGCAAAATTATAAGTTATCACTCTTCAATAATCCCATACTGGTTAAAAAAAAACTGTTGTGTGTGCTAATATAAACTAAGCTAACTTTTATCGGCCTATTACTCCTTGATTTTCTAGAAAGAGCATTCTAACTAAAACTTTATCACCAAACCATACGTATATTTAGTCCAATGAAAATGATAATATAATTACCACAAAACCAAATTTGTCTAAAAATAAGAAGTAATGTCTAATAATTCATTTTAAAATCATTTCATTTCACTAAAGTTGCTGCAACTGAAGGGAGATGGGAGAGAATGCATGAAATATTAATACAATTCATGATCAATGCCACTGGAATTTCAAATTTCTTGATTTGCCAAATATAATATGAAGACCCAAAAAGTAAGACAAAAACAATAAAACAATTAAAAAAGAAATAACAAAAAGCATAGGTTTTCTTTCCTATCCGATAACCCGCCTCGAATCTGCAATGAAAACGTTAAGACATTGGAATTTTTCATCAAATTTACGATGCATTGCTAATCATCTTTGGAGATATTCGTAGTAAGATCTTCAACCCAAGTTGTCAATTGCAAAAATTTCCAACTGGTATTGCCAATATTAACAGCTATTTATGAAAATGATATGGGTCTGATTGACTTTGATTACTAATGAAACGGAGAAGTAAGACAGCACAAAATAATTCCCTTTATTATTGTGATTTAAGTTTTTTTTTTCTTCGTTTTAACTTGCATTTTGTAAACCCTTGGCCGCTTATTCTATGTGGTAAAAGCATGGACTAAATTTTCAAGTTGAGAATAAATCATGCATAAAGGAAGCATCTCTGCATGCTTGCATACTTCCGAAATTCAAAGAAACAAGAATGATTTTGCTGCCTTTGAATACGAAATTGACTTGGAACTTTGCTATTTCTTACCAGAAAACAGAGGACGAAAGAGATGCTTTTGCTATAGCTTCATAAATGTATATAAAAGAGGCTCTTTCCTCCTCTCAATTGAAATGTGAAAGTTTGTTTTTTCGTTTTACTTCATCAGAATTGTTCAAACAACTACCAATTGTTAATATCAGATGCTTCAACAATTTACATTGTTATTCCTATATTTGTCAATTGCAAGTGCAAAGACAATCACTGGTGTTTTTGATAGTTTTAATTCATTAACTTGGTCCAATGCTGCTAATTATGCTTTCAAAGGGCCAGGATACCCAACTTGGAATGCTGTTTTGGGTTGGTCCTTAGATGGTACCAGTGCCAATCCAGGGGATACATTCACATTGAATATGCCATGTGTGTTTAAATATACTACTTCACAAACATCTGTTGATTTAACTGCCGATGGTGTTAAATATGCTACTTGTCAATTTTATTCTGGTGAAGAATTCACAACTTTTTCTACATTAACATGTACAGTGAACGACGCTTTGAAATCATCCATTAAGGCATTTGGTACAGTTACTTTACCAATTGCATTCAATGTTGGTGGAACAGGTTCATCAACTGATTTGGAAGATTCTAAATGTTTTACTGCTGGTACCAATACAGTCACATTTAATGATGGTGATAAAGATATCTCAATTGATGTTGAGTTTGAAAAGTCAACCGTTGATCCAAGTGGATATTTGTATGCTTCCAGAGTTATGCCAAGTCTCAATAAGGTCACAACTCTTTTTGTGGCACCACAATGTGAAAATGGTTACACATCTGGTACAATGGGGTTCTCCAGTAGTAACGGTGACGTTGCTATTGATTGCTCAAATATTCATATTGGTATCACAAAAGGATTAAATGATTGGAATTATCCGGTTTCATCTGAATCATTTAGTTACACTAAAACTTGTACATCTAATGGAATTCAGATTAAATATCAAAATGTACCTGCTGGTTATCGTCCATTTATTGATGCTTATATTTCTGCTACAGATGTTAACCAATATACTTTAGCATATACCAATGATTATACTTGTGCTGGCAGTCGTCTGCAAAGTAAACCTTTCACTTTAAGATGGACTGGATACAAGAATAGTGATGCCGGATCTAACGGTATTGTCATTGTTGCTACAACTAGAACAGTTACAGACAGTACCACTGCTGTCACTACTTTACCATTCAATCCAAGTGTTGATAAAACCAAAACAATCGAAATTTTGCAACCTATTCCAACCACTACCATCACAACTTCATATGTTGGTGTGACTACTTCCTATCTGACTAAGACTGCACCAATTGGTGAAACAGCTACTGTTATTGTTGATGTGCCATATCATACTACCACAACTGTTACCAGTGAATGGACAGGAACAATCACTACCACTACAACTCGTACCAATCCAACTGATTCAATTGACACAGTGGTGGTACAAGTTCCACTGCCAAATCCAACTGTTAGTACTACTGAATATTGGTCTCAGTCCTATGCTACAACCACTACAGTTACTGCTCCTCCAGGTGGTACCGATACTGTGATTATTAGAGAACCACCAAATCCAACAGTTACTACTACTGAATATTGGTCACAATCCTATGCCACCACTACCACTGTTACTGCTCCTCCAGGTGGTACCGATACCGTTCTTATCAGAGAGCCACCAAACCACACTGTCACTACTACTGAATACTGGTCTCAATCATATGCTACAACCACCACTGTTACTGCACCACCAGGAGGTACCGATACTGTTATCATTAGAGAACCACCAAACCACACTGTCACTACTACTGAATATTGGTCACAATCATTTGCCACAACCACCACAGTTACTGCTCCTCCAGGTGGTACTGACACTGTGATTATCTATGAAAGCATGTCAAGTTCAAAGATTTCTACATCCTCCAATGATATAACCAGTATCATTCCATCATTTTCCCGTCCTCATTATGTCAACAGCACAACCTCCGATTTGTCAACATTTGAATCTTCATCCATGAATACTCCTACTTCTATCAGTAGTGATGGTATGTTGTTGTCTTCTACAACTTTGGTTACTGAATCAGAAACAACTACAGAACTGATTTGCAGTGATGGTAAAGAGTGTTCTAGATTGTCCAGTTCTTCTGGTATTGTCACAAATCCAGATAGCAATGAATCCTCAATCGTAACTAGTACTGTTCCTACTGCAAGTACAATGTCTGATTCACTTTCTTCAACTGATGGTATTAGTGCTACATCTTCTGATAATGTTTCAAAATCAGGAGTATCAGTTACAACCGAAACTTCTGTTACTACTATTCAAACTACTCCAAACCCATTATCATCTTCAGTGACATCATTGACTCAGTTGTCTTCAATTCCAAGTGTTTCAGAAAGTGAAAGTAAAGTTACATTTACAAGCAATGGAGACAACCAAAGTGGTACTCATGATTCACAATCTACTTCCACTGAAATTGAAATTGTAACAACCAGTTCTACTAAAGTTTTACCACCTGTCGTTTCTTCTAATACTGATTTGACTAGTGAACCAACAAATACCAGAGAACAACCAACTACATTATCAACTACTTCAAACTCCATCACTGAAGATATCACCACATCTCAACCTACAGGTGATAATGGAGACAATACTTCATCAACCAATCCAGTTCCAACTGTGGCAACAAGTACTTTAGCATCTGCAAGTGAAGAAGACAACAAAAGCGGTTCTCATGAATCAGCATCCACAAGTTTGAAACCAAGTATGGGTGAAAATTCTGGATTAACTACTTCTACTGAAATTGAAGCTACAACAACCAGTCCTACAGAAGCTCCATCACCTGCTGTTTCTTCTGGTACTGATGTAACTACTGAACCAACTGATACTAGAGAACAACCTACTACATTATCAACTACTTCAAAAACAAACAGTGAACTGGTTGCTACTACACAAGCTACTAATGAAAATGGTGGTAAATCTCCATCAACTGATTTAACATCAAGCTTGACAACAGGCACCTCAGCATCTACAAGTGCTAATAGCGAACTTGTTACTAGTGGATCTGTTACTGGTGGAGCTGTTGCCAGTGCTTCAAATGATCAATCACATTCTACTTCTGTTACCAACAGCAACAGCATTGTATCTAATACCCCACAAACTACATTGAGTCAACAAGTTACCTCATCCTCACCTTCAACCAACACATTCATTGCTTCTACATACGATGGCTCTGGTTCTATTATCCAACATTCTACTTGGTTGTACGGTTTGATCACATTATTGTCCTTGTTCATTTAGTGACTATATTGTTATGATCACCTTTTTGGCTTGATCTAGTTCACATTTATCTTTTCTTCGTGTTATTATTATTTTAATTTTTTCGGTTTAGTTAATTGCATTCAAAAATGTTCTATCAAACATCTTAGATTAAATATTTATTCTTATTTAGAGTTATATATATATATTAGTTTGTATTAAATTTTAGAGATACTACGATAATGAATTACTGTAAGATTCTTGTAGACCATAGATTTGTTTAGTAATATTTGGCTGCTGTCTTGTCAAGGAGTTAATTCTGTCATTGCTTGCCATACCAAGTATACATTCGATGCCAGAGCAAGTACAGGATAGCAAGCTTTTTTTTCATCTCAAATTGTTTGTAACTGGTATCAATTTGAGTAGTGTTTTCCAATTGAATCAATATCATCTAAGTGCAGAGCAAAGCAAGTTGAACAACTTATGCGGAAGCAGGTCAAATCAAGGACAACTTTTAGACACACGGAATTGCAAACAGGAAAATAATCAGTT
>OKKB01000389.1_pt1 | contig 10999 bp, 6 predicted proteins | sample 1613931 | NCBI WGS metagenome assembly OKKB01 (sample SAMN04436893, study PRJEB24849) | human gut metagenome | biome: human gut; feature: NICU; material: stool | host: Homo sapiens | place: USA: Saint Louis, MO | collected 2012-02-08
TATATGCTAATCATCTCCAAACTATAAACAACGTAAATCTCAAATTCATTCTTTAGTTATACATAACTAAGAAATATTCATTCATTTCCATTGATTTACTCAAACTAACCAAGCATCCTTTATAACAACACATATTTTTCCCACTTTGTTTTTGTTTTTGTTTTTGTTTTTTGTTTTTTGTTTTTTGTTTTTTTCAAGTTTTACTTTCCACCTACTTCTGGGTGTTTATTTTGACGTTACGTTAATTTCTTTCCTGATATATTTGTCTATTTATTCTTACCATGACAGTTCAAGATAATTTACATCCTTATTTGAAAAAACCATCAATTAAACGACCACTTGATTTATTAGTACGACTTAGTGCCAATTTTTCAGAAATTAGACTTCCCTATTTAGATGATGTTTCATTACCACCAAGATCACCTTTGGAAAGAAGTATACATCATGAACTCGAAGAAGATAAGAAATCAACTTATGATATTGAAGGGCAAACTATTGGAAGAAATAGTTTTCTGTATGAATTAGAAAATGTTGATGCCACTAGTAGTTATTACGCCGGTGATGACGCTGATATTCATGGTGCCGATGTTGTCGATTATGATTTGGAAGATGACAATGTGAGTATTTCTCAAACTACTTTAGCCATGTCAACTTCAGAAATGGGTGGCCCATCAACTATTAAAAACTTAAAGGAAAAAGAATATTATTATGAAGCCGATGCTGGTGATGGTACTCATGCCACTGAACAATATGTCACTGGTTTTAGATTAGTTTTAACACTTTTCAGTTGTATTGTTTCATTATTTTTGGTAGTTTTAGATCAAACTATAGTAACGACAATTATTAGTGATGTTGGAAATAACTTTAAAGCATTTGATAAAATTGGTTGGTTAACTTCAGGATATCTTTTACCTATGGCTTGTTTATCATTATTAAATAGTAAAATTGCCGTTGCATTTGGAAGGAAAAATTGTCTTTTGGTCGGGATTTTAATATTTGAAATTGGGTCATTAGTAGCTGCTTTAGCGAAAAATATGCCCATGTTAATTGGTGCTAGAGTAATACAAGGTTTAGGTGGTGGTACCATTCAATCAATGATTTCTATTATATTAACTGAATCTGTCCCCATTTCAAAAAGATCCTTATCGTATGCATTATTGGGAATCACTTATTCATGTAGTTTCTTGGGTCCAATTGTTGGTGCTGCAATTTTGACTCATTTAAATTGGAGATGGTGTTTTTATATAAATTTACCTATTGGTGGTGCAGCATTTATTATTCTTTTAATGGGATTCAATCCTCCTAAAGTGAAAGGAAATATTAAAGATCGACTTAAAAAAATCGATTATATGGGGACATTTTTATTAACTACTGGTCTTGTTTTAATTTTATTAGCTCTTTCATTTGGTGGTGAAGAATTTAATTGGAAATCAGGTTATATCATACAAAATTTTATTGTTGGTGGATTTCTGATCATTGCATTTTTAGTATGGACATTTAAATATGCTCCTAACCCCATGATTTTATCAATTTTCATTAAAAATTTCACAATTTTTTGTGCTTGTATTTCTGCATTTGCCAATTTTGCCGTGTTTATTGCCTTGATCACTTATTTGGCAACTTATTTCCAAGTTGTTTTCAATAAATCCGCTTTCAAATCGTCTATTGCCATTTTACCCATGATTGTATCGGTTGTTGTTGCTTCAATGTTGAATGGACCTTTTATTCGCCGAACAAGTAATGTAAAAATCCCTATGGTGATTTCGGGAATTTGTGCTCCTGTTGGTGCAGCATTCTTATTAATGTTAGATAAAGATGCTAATAATTCCAAACAAATTGGTTGTCAAATTGTTATTGGAGTATCGATTGGATTACAATTCCAAGCATCATTATTGTCGGCTCAACTTGAAGTTCCTAAAGATGTTGAAGGATCACTTATAATGATCACGGTGTTCATGTCATTTTTGAAATCTTTAGGGGGTACTTTGGGTGTGGTTATTGCCCAACTTGTATACAATAATTCTGTGGTGGTTAATTTCAAAAAATTACTTAATAATTTGGACACAACATCGATTCAATATAAAACTATTCTGAGATTTAATGCTAGTGAAATTGTTGCCTCTCCAGAACTTTTATGGTCAGCTATACCAGATTCAAATATTCGTGGACTCGTTTTGGATAAAGTTATTGTTCACGCTCTTAAAAATGTGTATTATGTGTCAATTGGTCTTGGTGTGGTTTGTGCCATTACATCGTTATGGACAACAAATAAGAAAGTCCCTAAAGATGAAGACGTACGTAAAAGTAAGTAGTTAATATTAATTAGGACCCGTTACTTATTGTTTTAATATACTACTTTTAATTATAATGTACTTTATCTTATAGAAATATAGAGTTTTTCCAAAAATGTATAGACAAAATTACTGCAAAATTCAAATTAAATTAAATTAAATTAACTAATCCACTTGAGATTTATCTTTATAAAACTAACCCCTGAACATAAATAGTCACTTTGGCTTTCTAATATTCCTACTTTGTAAAAATAAAAATCAGTATAAACTTCTAAATCTAAGCTAAAGGTTTACCCAATTTTTTCCTTTCTTCTTGTTCATTGAAAACTTTATTTTCTCCATATTTAATCCAAGTATTATATCCAAAATTATCATGATTATAAAATGTTGCTCTTTCATAAGGAGTCAAAGAAATCCCATCATGTAATTTTTTCACTAAATCAGGATTAGAAATGAAAAATCTTGAAAAGGCAATTAAAGTTCTATCATTATTAATATCTTCATTAATTTTATTTAATTCATGAGCATAAGTACCTGCTCTAATTACTTTCCCCTTCCAATGTTTCAAAATAAATTCATTTGAGCCAACTTGATTCTCTTTAGCAATATCCCAACTTGCTTGAACACGTGGTTCAACAAGAGAAATATACGCTAATTCATTACCAGAATTTGCCCTTTCTTGTAATTGATCAATGATATAACTATGAATTTCTTCTCCTTCGACGTCAACATTTTGGAACGTGGCCCATGGTGATAAACGAACAGCTAATCTTTCAGCACCAACTATATCAATCAATTTATCAATAATTCTTAATAATAAACGAGCACGATTTTCAATACTACCACAACCATATTTATCAGTTCTTTTATTAGAGGCAAGATTTAAAAATTGATCTAACAAGTAACCATGAGCTGAATGCACTTCGATATAATCAAATCCTGCTTCAATGGCACGTTTAGCAGCATTCGGATATTCAACTTCAACAATGTGATCGATCTCTTCTTCTGTCAATTCCCTCAATTCATTTCCAGCTTCTTTGGCCAATTTTTCACTTTCTTCATTCCAATAAACTGATGAGGCTCCAACAAATGGTAATCCAGCATCTTTCAAATCTTTAGGGTTTGCAACTCTACCTAAATACCACAATTGAACTGAACTGAAACTTCCATTGGCATGAATCGCATCATTGATTTTCTTCCAACTTTTAGTTTGAGCATCATTATAAATCCCAGGAACATATGGTACTAATCCACCTTGACGTGATGTATAAGTTGCTTCAGTAATGATTAAAGTTCCAGGATATTCTGATCGTTGAGAATAATACTCTAATTGTAAATCGGTAGGGATATTATCTTTGGTTGCTCTATAACGTGTGGATGGTGCAAATGCTATTCTTTGTGATAAAGTGTTAAAACCAAGTTTTATTGGTTGGAATAATTTTGTTGAACCCAATGGTTTAATGACAATGCCTTCGTTATCGATTGTCATGGGGGAGTAGATGTTATTGTTTTAAAGATTGTCAATTGCAAATAGAATAGAAGAGTAAAATGGATACTAAAATGAGGATTAACACATGGTTAAATAGTTGAAAATTGCATTTGATGGTTGTTGTTGTTGTTGTTGTTGCTGACTAATACAAATTTGAGTTTCCTCTCTTCTCTGCTGTCTCCCCCAAAACAAAATTTACAGTTTTGACTTTTATTTAAAAAGAGAGAGAGAAAGAAAGAAAGAAATTTCCGAATAAGCCACAGTTGGAAGTTGAACAATTGGTTACACCATCAAAAGGTAAATGAAATGGCATTTAGTTTCCATAGTTCACCTCAATCTATATAACAAATCTTTCTCTCTCTCTCTATAAATATATATATATATCCTACAATCTAGCTTCATCGATATTGCCAATGACTTTAGGAAATTTTTTTCTTTCTTTTTCTTCATCAACAGGTTGATCTTGTCCATAAGTATTATAACCCCAATTAAATTGTTCATAAAACAATTTTCGATCATATTTCACTAATGAACTTGGATTATTTTTCAATTTCAGAACCAAATCAGGATTAGAAATGAAAAATCTTGAAAATCCAACCAAAGTTCTATTATTAGAAGTATCAGCAACAATTCCTTTAAATTCTGGAGCATCATAAGTATAATTACCAGCTCTAAGTAATACACCTTTCCAAATTTCAGCCACAAATTCATTATCACCTTTCATGGTTTTAATATCAGCCGTGATGGTGCCTTGAACTCTTGGTTCAACAACAGATAAATAAGCCAATTGATTTCCTTGGTCAGCACGTTTTTGTAATTCATTAATCAAATAAGAAAATGTGGGGATGGGACTTTCTTTTTCAACAATCCCTTGAACTTCAGCCCATGGTGATAATCTAATTGCTAATCTATGAGCACCAACAATTGTGATCAAATGATCAATCAATTCCAACACAAATCTACATCTATTTTCAATACTACCACCATATTTATCGGTTCTTTGATTAGAACATTCATGTAAGAATTGATCAATAAAATAACCATGAGCTCCATGTAATTCAATGAAATCAAATCCCGCAGCAATAGCATTTTTAGCAGCAATAGTATAATCATTATAAATAATATCATGAATTTCTTGTTCAGTAACTTCACGTAATGGTAATCCGGCTTTTTCTGCCTGTTTTTGATGTTTTTCATTTTCATAAATTGGTGATGGTGCCAAATAATCCAATTTACGATGTTTTAATAAACTTGGATATCCAACTCTACCTAAAAACCAAAATTGACAAGATAAAAATGATCCCTTTGAATGAACAGCATCAACAATTTTTTTCCAAGCTTTAGTTTCTTCTTGAGTGGAAATTTTCGGACATCCATCATAACCACCAGCCCGATTAGAAATTAATGTGGCTTCAGTAACAAGTAAAGTTCCTGGATATTGAGCACGATCAGAATAATATTTAAGCATTAAATCCAGAGGGACATGACGATATGTTGGTTCTTCATTCCCTTTTGCAGCTCTGAATCTTGTGGTTGGACAATAAACAATTCTGTTGGAAAGGGTATTATCACCAACTTTAATTGGTTGAAATACTAATGAATCTTTTAATGGGTTAGAATTTGACATGATAGATAAAAAAAAAAAAGGTTAAATGTTGATAATTAAGAGAGAAAGTATATAAGAAAAAGAAAGTAATTAATGTACATATTTATTTAATATCAAGATCAAATTTCAGTTTATATATATATATATATATATGCAAATAAGGAGATGTAATTATACATGGGGATTTTGGGTTGCGGCGATTTGAGAAGATTGAAGATTTCTTTTTTTTTTTTTTTTTGTAAATCTGCGGATAAATCTCTTTTCAAATTATCCATAGTTCCAAATAAAGAACCTTCGAGTGAGAATGGTGGGGTGGGACGGGGAGGGGGGAAAAGGGCGGTAAACTGTTACGGAAAAATATCAATCTTCTTCTGCCCTCGGTAAAATGAATTTTGTTAAGTTATCGCAAAGATGTTACAGTAGTAGTTATGTCATGGAAATAGAAATAGAAAAGTGATATGGGAAAATGCGGTTAAACATACTTGTTGTCAAGTAGTGGAATACATCTTTGATATTTTCACTAACATTGGTTCAGTGCAGCTCTTCGAAGATGATATATCTCACCATTATATGTAATCCATGAGTTACCTCCACTGTTATTGCCTTATTCTTGTAAACGTTGAAGGTTTGATTAGAGCAAGAAAATAAGTTTTGTGACCAGCTACTATCTCCGAATACCAGTAAGGTACAATTAAATCAGTTACTACTACATGTCACAATTCACAATTCACAATTCATCATACCCATGGCTTTAAAAACATTATAGACATGAACAAGTAATTATTTAATTTATTAAGTTATTGCTAAAAAAAAAAAAAGTACAAATCAATTATACGAAGGTAACAAAAGAGAAAGAAAGAATATTAACAGACATGAATAATAGAATTCTAGGATGCACAGCATAGCTAGTTTAGATTCAATTTTTCTTTCCAAATTGAGGGACTGGAAGTGGATGAACTGTGAAATAAGAATTGAATTTATCTGCCATACCAGAAATCATACCGTACCATCCACAGATAGAACTAATAACAACAAAGATACCACCAACTTGAGTACAAGTGGCATTACCAGTCATATTTGCTGCTGCCAAAGTGAAGAACCCGACATCTAAAGTGGCAAATAACAAAACAAACACCACGGTAGCTTTAAAAGTTAATAATAACATCAAAAATGTAAATATACCCCAAGCAATCAAAAAAAATCCAAGAGCATTACCTAACATGACAGGATCTTCATAAGCTGAAAGTATACCAAATGATGGAACATTCATACATCCAAACGTAATCCAAAATGAACCATAACTACAAAACACCGTAAAAGCAAACGTATTCCCATTGAAAAATTCCCATACACCAGCTAAGAATTCCGCTAACCCACCATAAAATACAGCAAGGGAAACAATGACATTAGGTGTAGATATCCCTTTAGCACCAGCATAATATAATCCTAAAACAAATGCTGAAAGAGCAAAGCTTGCTAATCCAAGTGCTGAAGCATTACCAAATTCATGTTTTGGATATGGGGCATAACCAGGATTAAATGTACCCAAGAAGGCAGTCATTAATTCATGACGATAATATTTTTTATTGTTTAATATAATATATTCATCTCCGTCACCAGCGTATGATATAGTTTTTACGGGATCTGATCCAATGCCTTGAGGTGAATATTGTGATTTATCGTTTGATGGTTCTGAACTAACTGACATGATTGTGATAGTGTAGTTGTGATTATGGGTTTCTAATATGTGTATATGTTGATTAAAATGAGAACACCTAAACTTAACTAAAGTAGTATGTATGGATTAAAAGTAAAGTAATAAGTAAACTAAGTAATAGCAAATGGTTAGCTTATTGTAGTATAAAAAGTGAAAAACCTGAGTGAAACTACAAAAACAAAAAACAGAAAACAAAAAAACAAAAAATAATCAAATTGGATGATGTTGAAATTTATTTATATATATAAGAGCGATGGAAGGTAAATAATGAATACATGCATAAAACGTACGTTATGTATGATTGTGTGTTACAAAATGGTGGTCAAATGAATGATGATGAATGTTTTAAAAAACCCATTTGTCCTTTCTCAATGGGGTCTTTTGTTACTTTTTCTTTGTCTTTTTTTTTTTTAGCTTAGTTTGAAGAAGGATGAGAAATTTTATCTATTTTTCTTTTCGGAGTTTCAGACATCACCCAACGATGCACATATGAGGCTTTTAGACTGACTGGCTTGTAAGTATAAAAAGAAAAAAAAAAGTCTTAGGTGTTAAGAGAAATAATTTTTCTTGCCGCAAAAAGAAAGAAAGAAAGAAGGAAAGAAAGAAAGAAAATAATAGAGTAGCCCTGTTTAAAGAGTAAAAAGGAAAGATGGAAAGATGATGCGAGAAAGGAAAGAAGAAAAAAAGAAAATGAATTTGGTGATGTCTGATAAAAATTTAAACAACAACAATAAAAATTTGATTAAACCATACGATTTAGTTTTAGTTTTAGTTTTAATTTTAATTTTAGTTTTAATTTATTCTTTTTTTGTGGGGTTGAAGAGAGTAATTGCTATTGTTTTTAAAGTTGAATATAGATACGGACTTTAACAACCACCACTGCCACTTATTTATACACATACCCACATCACATATACACACTCATCGTATAAATACTTCTTTTTTTTTTTTTTCGGTATTTACTCACCGGAACAAAGGACGTCTAGTGGTTGCTTCTTGGTGGTGGTAGTAATCGGTCAAGTAAGACAAAAAACGTTAACCTAAATTCTATTAATCTTATCTTCCTTGTTAGAACCATTCCCTTGATATAAAAGATTAGATAGCCTAGCCACTTAATAATTAGCCACCTAATAATAATAATGTCAACAGGGAGATAAAATATTTTTGGTTTGTAAAAAAAAAAAGATCTTTTTGATTCTAAACTCCCTTTATTAGGACCATAAATGGTGTGTGTATGTGTGTACGTTTGTTCTAGTTTTATTTTTTTCTCACGACACCACCATCGGAGTTTAGTTTAGTTTAGCCATTAGACACCACTTCCACCACTTCCACCAACACCACCACCACTTAATATGCAGACAAAACAATCCTCGAGATGTATAGAATATGGATGACCACAAGACATTTAAATTAGATGGAATAGTGCAAAAGATAGATGTTTTTTTGACAGATTTTGAATTTGTAGATACACTTTTGATACGGTTAAACTTGGACTCCTTGTAGGTTTTAATGACTTCTTGGTGTAAGGACATTTTAACTAGGAATCAAAAATACAAAGCAGTTGTTTGGTTATTGAGTGTAGTTGTCTCTGTAGAAGAGTTTTATGATTTTTGAATATTCAATAGAGTTCTAAAAATGAAGATATCTGTGAAATATCATTTTTTCATTAAACTCGTGAAATAAAAACCTAAACAAATTGTACATTTTGTGGACTTATTGTACTTGTTCTAATAAATAATAAATCAATTTATACCAGACAAGTTGACCTCCCCCTTTTTCTGTAGAACTCAGATCTCATCTCATCTCATCTCTTTTTGTTTTTTGTTACCCCCAAGATGCGGAATTGGAACTGGATTGATAGTAAAATAAGAATTATATCTATCAGCAATACCAGCAAACATACCATACCAAGCACAAATAGCACTAATAACAACAAATATACCACCTACTTTTGTACATGTAGTATTCCCTGTCATATTAGCCGCTGCTAAAGTAAATAATCCCACATCTAAAGTTATAAACAACACAACAAATAAAACTGTTGCTTTAAAAACCAATAATGTAATCATTATCGAAAAGACCCCCCATCCAATCAAGAAAAACCCAATGGCATTACCCAATTCTACGGAATTTTCATAAGCAGAAAGCATTCCAAATGCTGGTACATTCATAGTTCCAAAAGCAAGCCAAAATGATGCATAACTACAAAACACAGTATAGGCAAATGTATTACCAATGAAAAATTCCCAAATTCCTGAAACAAACATAACTAATCCTCCATAAAAAATTGCAAGTGAGATTGAAACATTAGGAATGGAGATATTTTTGGCACCAGCATAATATAATCCTAATACTGATGCCGATAGACCAAACGCTGCTAATCCAACTGCTGAAGCATTACCAAATTTATGGGTTGATATGGGAGTATAACCTGGGTTCATTGTACCTAAAAAAGCCGTCATTAATTCATGACGATAATATTTTTTGTTATCTAAAATGATGTATTCATTACCATCACCAGCATAAGAGACAGTTCGGATAGGATGATGATGATGATGATGATGGTTATTGCCATCGGTTTCAATAGAACATTGATCTTTATCAATTGATGGATCTGAACTTGATGACATGTTATAGGAGGATGGATGGTCTGAGTATAGAACGTATGATAGCTATGAAAGGTGAAAACACAGGCAATTTATAGCTTTATATGTGGATTTTTATAAAGACTTTAGCAAAGTAGTAGTAGTAGTAGTAATAGTAGTAGCAATTTATACCAACTGAAACCAATATTAGAAAAAATTCTAGCAAACGTGTTAAATATCTAGAGGGTAAATACGTCTATTTATACTCTAGGTGACAAAGGATATAATATTACCCGTACACCACATCAATCCAGCATAGTTTACGCTTATACTTGAACATATCGGAGCGGGTGAACATACATACATGCATTGATTTCCGGAGTTTTGATACAAAAAATAGAAATATATTTCACTAAAACATTCTGTAGTGGGTCTTTTTGATTTGTTGTTTGAATTTCGCAATATTAGTTACGAGGACTTTTGCTGCAAAAAAGGAAAATGATAAATGCCGACAGTGATAATTATATTGTGAACTATAATTATAAAATTGAATTACACAAAAACGGCTTAAACAAATTTCCCCTATAGATAGATAGATAATAAGGAACTAGATAATTGAAATAGTAGGATGAGAAACTATTGTTTGTGGGGTCAAGCAAAAGAAAATGCTTCTTATATATGATACACCCACTAGATATAAAACATTGCTGGATGGATGTACCTGTACCATGACAAGTGCACCCCCACACACACATGTCATGGTATATTTCCCACATGCCCCCCGCCCCCACAATAATTTCCATTTATAAATCCACTGGCAGAATTATGTGATATGTGGTGACACTCACCATCGCCACCACTTGACTTTTTGTTCTTGAATCGTATACATTCTTCATTCTAATAATCTCCTTAACCAATACACAAAGGAGATAAGGACAGCTGTGAACAAGTTTTACAGATAAAAAAAAGACAACTAAACTTCAAAAAAACATACACACATATAGCGTCAGTTTAATATTTAATAATTTTAATTACGAAAAGTTGTTGTAACCCCCGTTTTCTTAATTCTCAATTATCTTCTCATTACTCATAATCATTCATTCAATATATGCAAATATAACAATCTATATATACATATATATATATATATATGCTTTGTCCGATTTGACGACAAGAATTATCCCTTATAATGGACACAATTTAACAACTGATTGCCATTCTTTATTTTCAATAATTTCATATTGCAATATATTATGAAATTTTTCAACTTTTTCAATTGTAAATTTTTCATCTTGTAAATTCAATATTGAC
>OKKB01000390.1_pt1 | contig 10912 bp, 6 predicted proteins | sample 1613931 | NCBI WGS metagenome assembly OKKB01 (sample SAMN04436893, study PRJEB24849) | human gut metagenome | biome: human gut; feature: NICU; material: stool | host: Homo sapiens | place: USA: Saint Louis, MO | collected 2012-02-08
TGTTGAATGTAAGATTGAAAATCTAGTTATTTAGTAAGAAATACTATCATGAATATATATATATATACTATAGAGTGATAATAAGATTCTTCAGTTTAGAAAGAATTTTCATTTATATTTATATTCTTTTTCTTTTAGTAATAAACATATACATATGTACGTACATATATATATGTATATCAAATGCTAATTATACAAAATGTCTTGAATTGTTCGTCTTCTCTCATTTTTTTTAATGATTATATGAATTACAATGATGGGGGGGAGGAAGGTTGAAAATAAAAACGTAACTTGGAAACAATCAATTGGATAGGTAAATAGATAGATAAAAATACGAGAACTTTTTAGTTAGCTCAAACAATAACACGACATCCATTCTTTGATTTAGAGCTAGATTGTTTTTGACCAGAAAATTGATTTTCAGATTGTTGTTGTGGTTCTTGTTGTTGCTGTTGTTGTTGTCTTTGTGATTGTGATTGTGATTGATTTGGAAGATTTGCTTGACCAGAAGAAACACCTCCATTACCATTTTGATCTATTATTCCATCACTACTTACACCACCATTAACAGCACTAGTATTATTATTATTATTATTTATTTGATTATTAAATTGTGATTGTTGATTATCTTTTTGTTGTCCATATTGGTCTTGACCTTGTTGATTTGCATTTTGTTGTTGTTGTTGCTGTTGTTGTTGTTTTTCAGCTTCAGCAATTTTAGCATTATATTGATTAATATTTCTTACTAATCCATAAAATGCTTCTTCAACATTAATTCTTTGTTTAGCAGAAGTTTCTAAAAATGGACAATTGAAAGAATTAGCCAATGCTAATCCATCTTCATAACTAACTTGTCTTTCCATTTCTAAATCACATTTATTACCAACAACTAAAACTGGAACATTATCAGAATCTTTGACTCGTAAAATTTGATCATAAAATGAATTTAATTCTTGGAAAGAATTTAATGAATTAATAGAATAAACTAATAAAAACCCTTCACCGGTTCTCATATATTGTTCTCTCATGGCCAGATATTCTTCTTGTCCAGCAGTATCTAAAACATCCAATAATACTTGTTGATCATCAATAGTACATTGTTTACGATAAGAATCTTCAATAGTTGGGTCATATTCATCAACAAAATGGGATTGAATCAATTGAATGGTTAAAGCGGATTTACCAACACCACCACCTCCAACAACAACTAATTTATATTCTCTCAACATGGTATGTATATGTGTGGATATGAATTTGTGTTTGCCCGGGGTTTCTTTTTGATTTTTTTGATTATATCTAATATTAATGATAATTGAAGAGTTTATATCTAGTCAATTGAAACAAAAATCAAGGTCAATGTCCAATTAATCAAAACTAGAAGAATAAGAATAGATTGATGTAAAAAAAGAAAGGAATTAAAGCTCTATTTTTATGAAGAAGGAAAAACAGACGAGATATGAAAAGAGGAAAGAAAATTTTTCAACAAAAGAAGAAGAAGAAGAAGAAAAATATTGCTACTACTAAAAGAGAAAGGGGGTGTAAAATTATTCATATAGAGCAAGAATTAATAAGCAAGCCATTCATTCATTAACCCTATAAACTATTTATTTTCGACAATAACTAAAAGAGAGAGGTATTTTAATAACTAAAATAATCGATTAATAAGTGTTTTTGTAGTAATATATTAACAGAAGAATGTTTGAGAAAATTTAGTGTTTAATTCTTGTCATGAGTGATTTTACTGGGGTTAGGGAGGGATTGTCATATTTCCATCCATCACCACCACCATCGCCATCACCACCGATTCCGGCTGCTACTATTTAACAGATATATTTAGATCGGAGAAATGCAATTCTGTTGTATATCCATCAGTTCTATATAGTTGGATAAAGTGAAATATGGAGGAGGAGGAAGAAATGACTAGGGGGGTGTCAGTTTTTTTTCTTATTTTTAAAGTTAAATGACGAGGCGGGATATGATAGATTCAGCCCAAATAAATTAATCAATCAAATCAGTACAGTAGCTGCAATAACCACCATAACCACCATAACCAACAACAACAACAACAATAAGAGAATTAATTAAACGTTCTTTTTACTCTATTTCATTTCATTTGCTTTGGCTTGCTTTGTGTAATTTGATACATCCCGTACATGTAATATATCTGTGTGTGTGTGGCAATGATACATAGATGAAATGAAATGACAAAAACCTTTCACGTATTATTCTTATTCCTTAACAGTTTAAAGAGATTATGCATAAATATTAAATTAATTAACAGTTGTTGTTGTTGTTGCTGTTACAAAGCCAAAAAAAAACATTTACGTAATTACTATTGCATATATATTATTTACCACATTTCCTTTTCTTTCCTTTCGAGTACTTTCTTGTCTTATCGTTCCCTTTCCGTTCTTGTCTTTTCCCGGGAATTTCATCTAAATTTACATTCCCAAGACAAATGACATGTAGTTAATTTAACCGTTTTGTAGGTGAATGGTGATACTTGATTGGTGTTGTCCTCTCTCCCTTGGTCATCTTTTATTAGTACTAGCAAAGATTGTGAAATTTCTTGGTGTACACAATATGCACGTGACAAAGAATTACGGGCCATTCCATCGTCAATCTATCTAAAGTCCAAAGGCTGTGTTGATTGCATATGTCTAAGAAAGTTTAACAAAATATTATTATTACTATTATTACTATTATTGTTATTATTACACATATGCATGTATGTATGTTGTATACGACTCTTGGTTTTATTGGTGTTATTTCAATTTCTTGAGACAATCATCACAATACCATTTACCTTTTGGTGGATTTTTAAACCCAATACATGGTAAATGAAACCATTCTCGTTTACAATCATCACCATCACATCCCACCATTTCCCCAAATGAAACTTGATTACAATAACAATACGTTGGTTCATTATTACCTGAGGAAGATGAAGAAGATCCTTTAGCTCCGCTAGCACCAGTAGCAGTAGCGGTACTAGCTCCAGTTGACCCACTATTTTTCGTGGTTGTGGTTGAACTCGTTGTTGTTGTGGTTGCTGAAGAAGAAGTTGTTGACGATGATGACACTGTTGTTGTAGTTGAACTACCACCAACAAGATTTCCTGTAGTTGTTGTCTTTAGTTTACCATGAGGATCATTCTTGGCATTACCACTATTGAAACTTGTTTCACCATCACCTTTACCATTTTCATCTTCACCTCTTCTTCTATTATCTGATTGATCATTATTATTCAGTTTCTTTTTCTTCTTCAAATCATTTCCACTTCCAGTATTGTTTGATTTATCATCTCTGTTTCTTTTCTTTCCATTACTACCATTGTTGCCATCAGCACCACTTGCTGTACTATTATTATTATTATTTTGTTCCTTTTTCTTTTTACGACCACTACCACCAGTAGCAGTATTATTCTCTCTATCATCTTCCTTGTTGGCTTTTCTAGCAGCCAAAGCTTCTCTTCTACTTTCACTACGTTGACTTTGTACACTATTATTACCACCATGATTATTGTTAGTTCCACCACCACCACCAGTTCCATTCCCTGTTGATGTTGTTGATGATGATGATGTAGTATGAGTATCATTAATCATTGCTGGATGATTTAATGGACCAATTCTAATACTTTGAGGGATTTCATTATTTAATAAAATCAATTTATAATCTTGATTGATTCTATACATATGTTTCTTTAATAAATCACTAGCAACTGAAGTAACATGCATTTTTTCTTCTAAACAGGGAATCACTTCATTGATTTTATTCTTAATTAAATTTAATCGTCTAGTTTCTAATTTTTTATTCAAATCAATGGTATTATCATCATTTGTTGTTGTTGTGGTGGTGGTGGTAACATTCTTATCTTGGTGAAGATTTGTAATATATTGATTGATTAAATGATTAATTTGTGGGATGGTGTTAATACATTTAGCATCAATTTCTTTCAATAATGTAAAATATCTAATTAAATCAATGGGTAATGCTTCAAATGCATCACTTATATCATTTAAACCTGGTAATAATTCATTAATATTGGTAATGATTCTACTTTCAGTAAGAGTAGCACCAACGTTGCCGCCGTTAGTAACACTACTATTACTTTTGATTCTAGTAGTATAACCATAACTCTTTTGGTTATTAGCTACACCTGACGATGAATTAGATTGTTGTTGCTGTTGTTGTTGTTGCTTTGTTCTCATTGTTAAGAATTACCTGTTGTGTCGGTCGGTTAATTTACTGGTTTTTGGATATGAATATGTTCAAAGTATATCGAAATGAAATGTTTGATTGCGGTGGAAATGTTTTAAAATTAATCTAATATTTAACCAATGATGATAATCTTTAACAATTTTAGGATAATTCTAGTATAGTTGTTGGCGTTTGAATAAGAGAAAGATTAATGTTTGTTTCTTTTGGCTTGTTAACTTTTTCCCATTAAAAAAAAATGCTTTGATGTGAAATTGGTTGAGAAATTCCATTCCGGTTGCTTATATGCAGGATTTTGTAAACCAATATACACCAAGAGAAAGATGGTTCAGATTGAACTACATTGTATATTGAATAATATTACTAGTGTTGTAGCTTTTATTATTAAAAGAGGTATGCTGTGGTAAGCTGGATTGTGTTTAGTCAGAAATTTTAGGGATTTTGTAGGGTAGTTATATATTTCAAGAGTACTCAAAATTTTTGGTTGTAAATTTCATACAAAAATAGTTCAAAAAAAGTACTACCACTAAATTCAATCTAGTTAATGTCTAAAACTTAGACAATAGGGCAGAGAATACGTACATATTGACACAGTTAAGTTGAATTAGTTGTAGGTTTCGTTGTTGTGGAATAGTAATACTTGTCACGTGATTGATATAAATAAACTATGGGGACGTGTTTTTGTATCATTTTTTGTTTTTGACATCATCTCCTCTTCTTCTATCCAAAAACTATTTTGTTTATCCTTTTGCCATTCCATAAAACTATAATCCACAGATATATATATATATATAACTGTTGTTAATTTCAAAAAATATCATTACTTTTATTCTTTTTCTTTTCCTTCCGTTACTACACTTATTTATTATCATTCAAACCACAGTTCATCAAGGGTATGTATAGTGACTTCAATCTGGATTATTATTGCCTTTCCCTTTGCCCCTTTTGTCAATGAAATAAAGAAGAGAACAGATAATGCTAATCCTGGTCTATCCTTATTGTCCCTATAAAACTATATGTTTTAGAAGTTTGACATATTATTTAAAATCCTTGGCTCATTTTGAGATTGGAATACCCAGGGCCACTTTTCTAACGTCATCACCGCCACGAACAAAGGTACGATTACTACGAAGGGCGTGTGTGTGTGGTGTGTAAATGTGTCAAAAATTATATTGGAAGGAAAAATTTTTTTTTTTTCTTTATCGTGTTAATCAAAACTACTCAAACCAAAAAAGAGGGAGCCACAGTTTTATATTTTGATTAATCTATTCTTCAACTGGTTTGAATTCAATAAAGTGTTCTATGCATTAACTCCATGGTTTGACACGCAGAAATAGATTACACAACAACAACAGCAACTGATCAGAGTTTTTTTTATTTATAAAGGATTATCCTTCTGTCGAAATATAATAGAATAAAATTTTTCAACAAACCACAAGAAGAAATCCCAAAATTTTATCAGTGGCAAATTATTAATTCCAATGTATGTATGAACATATTCATAACCATCCCACTTTAGTGTGTGCTTAATTTAGATTAATGGATTCAAAGGTTGTGATTGGAGGGAATTTAGATCTACCACCAATCCCAGTTTGCCCTAGTGCGTGCGTACGCGGGTGGTGGTAGAAGAGGGCGGGACGGGGGGGGGGGCGGAGTAAATAAATTAGGGCCCAAAAAACCAAAAAAAAAAAGGATTTCGCAATTTGTTGCGTATATTCACACTTTCACACACAATATCAATTTTGTATTACTATTGTTGTTGTGGTCAATGCTAATTATAATTGAACAATATATATATGTATGTGTGTATGCATATACACACAAATATGTTCATCCCCTACCTGGAATTAACACCACAGTTGTTGATTCTCCTTCTAGGATTTTTTATTTTGTTGTTTATTTATAAAATCAAATTGGTTGCTTTTTTTTTATGTTTTAAGTTGCTTAACTGAAATTCCAACTTTAACTAAAAACACACACACGTATAGCATTGAAAACTGTGGCTCAATATTGACAAGTTTTTCATTTATATTATCTATTCTGGAATATTTTATTTACCACTTCAAAAACAAGAAAAAGAAGGTAAAAGAAGAAGTAACAACGTTCCTTTATTACAAATTAACGTCTACTCAAAGTTCATCAATTGTTCATCACTGGTGTTAATAATATTGAATGGAGGAGATAAAAGTGAATAACAAAACAACTATAAAAACAATATCTATCCGACTAAACACCAAGAAGTTTAGATAGTGGAATAGGAAGGTTGAAATCAAAGAAAACAGACATTGAAGGGGGGAATTGGAAGCTCTTTTCATAAACTAAATGCAAAATACTAACCGTAATAATAGTAATAGTAGTAAGAATAATCATCAACAACAACAACAACTACAACGACAACGACAAGTTAATCAATATCAATCTATTACATTACCACCATTACAATATCAATCTAATACTCACGAATCGATAGTATTACCTTCGCAACAACCTAAAAGAGGTCGATCTGAACATTTTAATTCACAATTCCAACGTAATATAAATTCAAGACCAGTGTTATTACCAAGTTCTCGTGATAATAATAACACCACAAATATACCTATACCTATAATTTTACCAAGTAGTACCAATTCTAACAATCCAATTACTTCTAGTAGCAATTCAAGAATGTTTTCACCTAATCCTGTGAGTCCATTATATCCCGTGGTCACCACACCATCATCAGCATTATCACCACCAACACAACACCACCAACAACAACAGCAACAATTACATAAAAAATTCAAAACATCAAATTCAGGTTCCAATACTCCGATTACTGGTGGTGGAATTGGATCTCCTAGTACTACTAGTTATTTAGCTAATTCTGCTAATATCAGTTATACTAGAAGTCAACCATTAAAAGATAACAACCAAACATCTTCCACAACTAAGGATAATAATAACACGATAATTGAAAATGAAGACCAGAAGTTTTTCCGATTAGCAAAAGAAGCATTAGTAGCTACTGCCAAGGGAGTTAAGACGAATCATTCCAATAATAATGGTAAATTTGGTAATAATACTTCTAAGATTGATATTAATAATCATAATAAGAACAACAACAACAAAAGTGATGGTAATGAAACCATACTTGATTCTACAATTGCAGATTTATTAAGAAGATTACAATATGCTAGTGCTCCTCATGGTAATCCCATTGGCCAAATAAGTGGACTTCAAACTAATTCTAAAGGATTACTTGAAGTACAAGATGAATACTCTAATTTCCCTGATTTACAAAACAATAATTTTTTCAAAGTTAATAATGGTGATAATAATAATACTACTAGTAATAGCAAGTTTAGTAATAATTATCATCATCCATCAGGTAATGAACCAGGATGGAATTTTTTGCTTGATGAAGCATCAACGAAAACAACATCAAACAATACACGATCAACAGGAACAACAGGAACAGGAATAGGAGCAACAACCAATATAATATCAGAATCAGAATCGGAATTAAAAGTGAAACGAGAATCAAGTATTGCCAATATAATCAATCCCTCAACAACAACAACTTCCACAACAACTAATAAGAATAACAATAACACTTCATCATCTACTAAAACTAGAAAATATTCTCAAGATCCAACAAGAAAATTTCCTTGTGATAAATGTCCCATGTCATTTCGTCGATCATCAGATTTAAAACGTCATGAAAAACAACATTTAACTATCCCACCTAATATTTGTCAATTTTGTGGTAAAGGTTTTGCTAGAAAAGATGCTTTAAAAAGACATATTGGGACTTTAACATGTAAAAGAAATGCTGATAAGAAATTATATATTGAAAATTTAAATTATTTAAATAATTCAAGTCAAGATGATGATGATGAAGAGGAGGAGGATGAAGAAGAAGAAGAAGGATTGGAACAGGATAGATTGTATAAGAAGAGGAGGAAGAGTAATAATAATAATCAAATAATTAAAGAAGAAGGATTTGAACATAATGATGACGATGATGATGATGATGAAGAGGATGAAGTGAAACGAGAATTTCCAACTTATGGATATCAACAGAATTGATTTCTATAGACATTTTTCAGTTATTCGATGATTCTAGATTACTAAGATTCCTTTTGTTTTCTTCACTTCTTCTCCAGATTGTTTTTTGTATTGTTAATAGTATTTAGTAGTAATTGGAATAATAGCTTTTATCTTATTTACAATTGATGATCAATTGTGATAAGAGAAATATCACAATACTCTTTACAATTAGTGAGAGGAGGAGTAGAAGGTTTGCATTTCTTTTCTTTTTGCAACCATGCCTCTATTCTATAGACAAAAAATCATTGAAGAGAACGTTATATACGAATTGATATTGATATTTTTTTTGATTCTTGTGGAAGAAGCGCAAGGCATGGGTTTATGACAATTAATTACAGTACATCTTAATAAACAAATAATAAACCTTGAAAGCCAAACTGGACAAAACCATAACATATTAACAAATATAGTTCATCATTTTCAAAACAAATCTCACAACTTGGTATATGTTCTGTGGCATTTTGGATAGTTGTAACAGATAATACTATTAGTGTTGATAATTCCTCGGTTCAATGTTATATGGGTGCAAAAAATTAAAAAAATTTATACCCGCACCACCACAATCTTTTAACATTGTGTGTGGCACGTGAAAATTCGGTTCAAAGGAGTGGAGAAAAAGAAGAAGAATAGGAAACGAAATTATTGACTCCCACGGATTAAATAACAGAAGCAACAAGTGGAAAAATAGCAACAATAACGGTGCTTAAAAATATTCAATAGGTTAAAAAAGAAAAGACTATATGACATCATTAGTTGGATATAAATTATCATAATTAATTGTAAAAGCAAAAACAACAACATTAGTAGTTTGAAATCATGTGTAAGCTTAATAGAAGATTAAGTGTTGTTGTTTCAGAATTGAAAATGTAGTACAATGATGGATAATGTTTGGACCTGTTTTAGTTTACTAGATGGGGTGGCAGAGGCTTTTATTTGCCTACCTGGGCTTGAAAAGAGCAAGTCCTTATCCCAACAAAGCCATATATAGTTCAATAGTCATTTATGTAGGGGAAGCACATTGATACCAACAAGGTATTGTGGCTCTTGGTGTACGATGGTGGTGTTGGTATTGGTATTGGTGTATCATGTGAGTGCGAGACTCTCTCATATCACCACATCATCATCACCAAACGACTCTGTCAAGATTTACGTCACCAGTTTTAATAATTTTTCTTTTCTAAGAGTCTCGTGAGAACAATAGTATTATTATTATTTAGTCATCGTGCCTCTATCTTTCGTTTGGTTTCGTTGTCAATAAATAATCTGTATGATATGACGATGATGTCAGGAACAGCAGAGAATGAGACTAGATTCTGTGGTTGACAAAGTATTGTTAATTTGAAACAATCATTGTAAGGTGGTTTAATTGTGGAACCGAGGTATCTTTCAAACAAATAAGTTACTTGAGTGAATTTCCTACAAGACTAAAAATACAACATTTTGTGAATTAGTTATTTGCAGAACGACACAAAGTATAACCAACAACAACAATACCTAATAAAAAATTGGGAGAATTCGGCTTATTTGATATTATTTGGAACGATGACAAAAGTGAGTCAGCTGGTGGTAGTAGCAGAGTTCACTATACAACAGACAAACATGCATTGTCTAGCTTCTTGGTGGTGGTAGTAGATAAATCAAATTGTGGCTAGGGTGGTAAATAGTTGTAAATCGGAGTCAAAATCAAGTAGTCTTGGGGGGCGTATTGCCACCACCACCAAATCACATCACCCAATGAAGTAACGTAGGGATTGCCAACGGCTGAGAGGAGGAGGAGAATGACTCATGTACGGTACCGATTAGGGCCACCGGATAAGCCAATCAATGCGCAAGATTCGGACGCAGAAAGAAAGAAAAGACAAAAGAAAAAAAAATTTACTGCGAGGAATTTAATGCCGAGAAAGGCCCCCCAAAAAAAGAAACGTGAAAAAAAGAATGTACAAGCAAAGCAATGATAATGATCGTGATGATGTAGTTGCTTTGAATTATATAGATGGTTTATCCGGGGTGATAAGTAAGAATAGGTAGTAGTGATAGTAGTAGACCTGAACTACAATTGTAAGGGGACGAGCAATCCGGACAATGAGAAAAGTAATACAAAATTGACTCTAATTATCACCAAATCAATGATTCAGGAAGAACGGAAGTTACAAGAGAGTAAAGAAGAAAGATAGATAACTCCCATTTTTTTTAAAAAAAGAAAACTACTATAATCCGATGCAAGTTAGTTTTTTTTTAGTTATTGTGATTATTGGTAACAATTGAGTAAAAAAAATTTATTGAATGCTTTTTTAGTTGTATTATTTTTGGCCCTGTCACATTCTATTATGTATGCATAGTAGTAGTAGTAGCAATAAGTATACTTTGTTTAATAAATTACCATTTATCAGCGCATATGAATTAATCAAAATTTCAATTTTTTGGTAATTTCTTTTCAATATTGTGAAATTTTCTTTGCTTTTCGGTTTATCGGTTTTGCAATTTATATTTATTATAAATTTGTATTTAAATAGATTGATATCCCTCCCAACTTCTTCTTGCTTCTTACTTCTTCCTGTTGATCCTCCTTTTCTAGATAATCTTTCTTCCCTTTCACTTACTAACT
>OKKB01000391.1_pt1 | contig 10911 bp, 4 predicted proteins | sample 1613931 | NCBI WGS metagenome assembly OKKB01 (sample SAMN04436893, study PRJEB24849) | human gut metagenome | biome: human gut; feature: NICU; material: stool | host: Homo sapiens | place: USA: Saint Louis, MO | collected 2012-02-08
CGTTGAAAAATTCGTTTAAATGGTAAACATATAATTTCTGATTGTACATTATCATTTCTAATAGTGGTTGGTCTAAATGTACATTCATGTTGAGTTATAGATTTTAATTGGCATTTATATTTCTCAGGATTGTCTAATTGATCTTTATATTGTTTTCGCACTTCTGATATACTATAAACAGGGACTGGTGGTGCCATTATTGATTGAGTTGTTGTGATGATATCCGATTAAAGAGAAAGCTGTGAAAAAGATATTTGGATGTATTAATAATTATTTACGGTTCTCCTGTCTTCATTTTTTTTTCCTCATACTTTCTCTTTATTTGATAGAGGTTACTTTTTTCCAAGTATATTGAATGATATTATAAGATTTAATAACAGACAATAACCACAAAGTGAATAGTTTTCTTAGCATTATATCTATCGGTACAACCATGATAATTTCCCTTCTACGATAGCATCAAATCAAAAATCAATTGGGTAAACATTTGGCCAAATATTTATGGGTCGTGTTTTTTGGTCATTATCAACTTAGTAACTTCACCCCCAAAAAATATCCGTAACCATTTTTTTTAAAGGGCATCGATAACTCTTTCCACATTTTACTTAATATTATCATTTCATAAGCAACATGTCAACAAATCATAGACCACAATTAGAAAGTAAACGAGGTAAAGTTATTAAAATTAAAGATACCATTCAACATGCTAGAGGATTACCACAACAAACATCAATAAAATATCGACAAGATATCAAGAATGAAAAAACGATTAACAAGTTTGATGATTTGCAGAAACATGATAATAATAAGATTACTAGTCTTGAAAGTATAAGTCCACCTACTAAGAAACTCAAAATTGAATCCACAAAAGAAATAACGACCGAACCATTAAATCAAGAAATTGATAAGCAGTCAAAACTACTGTTGAAAAATGATGATCAATCGGATATACAACCCAATGAAAAACTGGAATCAGATGAGGAAGACTCCAAGGATGAAGAAGATGATGAAAGCTCAGATGATGATGATTCAGATGATGATGATACTGCTTTACTTTTAAAAGAAATTGAAAATATACGACGAGAAAAGGAAAAGCAAAATTCAGATTCAACCAATAATTCAATTAACAATTCATTAACTTTACAAACCCATGATTCGTCAACGAAAAAGAAAAGTTGGAGACTGTCAACTACTTTTAATAATAAATCTAAAAAAGAATCAACAAATGATAAAAATAATAACTACACGACAGATACATTAAATTCACAGCATCATCAAAAATTCATGTCCAAATACATTCGATAATTCCTACAAATACAATTATAATATCAAAATAATAAAATTATTACATATATACTAATATACAAGAACATAAATACATCGCAATTTATTTTCTAATTTCTTTTTTTTTTCATTTTATTTATTCTCTAGCTATTGTCTAGCTTGTGTCAGGATCTTATTTTATTCAAGATTTTGACTTATTCTAGCATCAAGATAAGCAATATCTTCTTTAAGACTAGCTTCTTCCACTGTCTTGACTAATTCTTTAGTACATTTGGCAATATCAAATGAAATTCCTGCTAATCTTTGTTTGAAATTCTTATCAGCAAATGAAGTATCAGGCTTTTCTCCCGGTTTACATAAAATATTCATTCTATGATAACAATCTTCTAAACTTCTAACAACCCAACTTCCATGTTCTTTCAATTGAGCATTACGAGTTTGATTCATTGATGTATTGGTAGCTTCAGTCATTTGTGATATGACAATCGTGATGGCTTTAGTCTTCTCGCGTAATTCACCTCTAGTAGCATTAGGCTTCTTAATAGCTGCAAGTAATGATTGAATTGTGTTGATGACTTGTACTGTTTGATGTTCCAAATAAAGTAAAACTTGGGTTAATGTGTTGTCTGGATCATCAATATCAAACAAGTCGACATTGAAAGTTGCAGCTGCCATTGATTTTCTGTATTCTTGTCTTTGTCTTGCTCGTATTTCTTCTTCGGTTTCTTCTTCACTATATGATTCTTCTGATTCAGGTGTAACCGGTTTTTGTTGCTTTGATTTTTGTAGTAAAGATTTTTGTTGTTGTAGTTTGGGTTCAGTTTTGTTACTTTCTGCTGGCTCGTGCTTAATTCCTGTTGAAGGTTCTGTCACCACATCTCTCCTCTCAATTGGTAAATCCTTGCTTTTTTCGACCTCTTGTTCACCAGAATGAGTAGTCTTCTGTTCAGGATATTGTACTTGAACAGGTTTGCTAATTATTTCATCATTAACATCTTTTGGTGGGGAGGTTTCCACAGTATTCATAAGATTCTCATTTTGAGTATCATTCTGTTTCTCATTATCAGAAATTGTGGCATCAGATTGAGAAGATTCAATATGCTTAGCTGATTCCTCTTCTTCTTCTTGTTGTTGTTGTTGTACTTTTTCTTCTTCTTCTTCTTTCTTGGTTTCTCCAGTGAACCTATCTTTGAGTGATTGGAACAATCCTTTACTTTTAACTGGTGCAGAACTTGAAGTGGAAGTATCAGATGAAGTAGATGTTTCAGCAGCAGCAGAATTTTCAATTTCTTTTTTAGATGTTTCTTCACCTACTTCATTCTTCAGATGAATAGCACTAAATGGTGCTGACAATTGCCCAGGATCTTCTTCATTTTTAAATGGTTTACTCAGTTCTAACGAAGTTCTCATGGATTTGAAAGGAACTTTATCTTGTCCTGGTGATTTCCTAGGTGATGGAGAAGAAGGAACATCTTCTCTTTGTGGACTCTCAAATTGTTTCACCTTGTCAAGAACACCTTTCTTTGATGGAGATATCTTTGATGCTTGTGAAATAGACTTTTGAGATTCTGGTGAAGCTTCTGGTGATGTGATTCTTCTAGCTAATTCTTGAACTCCTTGTGAGGATTTATCCGATTTATTCTTAATTGGAGAATAGTTTCTGGAAGTAGATTGATCTGAAACATTATTCTCATACTTTGAAGCTAGCAGTGCAATGCTTCCCTTCTTTTTACCTTCAGTTTCAAAATTTTCTTTCTGGGGTACCACCTCATTGTTAGTACCCAACCCGCGTGTGGCAACATCTTCCTTTCTAGTGTTACTATCATGAACATTATCCAAATTCTTGCCAAATGTGTAAGCAGTTTCAAAGCTATCATCCTGGTCGTTATCAAAACTTTGATCGGTGTCTCTCATTGGCAGAGCATACTTGTCTTCACTTGAATCTAAACTTGTTTTACGAACTGGTGAATTATCCAAATTTGGCTTATATGAATTCAAATTTCCCGAGTTTTGTGTCACAAAATTATTACTTGAGTCCAAGTTTCTTGATTGCTGATATCCACTGTTATCATGGAAATTGGAATTATTAGTAGCAGACACAAGCTCATCGCTGTCTTCATTAATTGATCGACTAATTTTAACTTTAGTTGGTGTAGTATTAGTACTCAAAGCTCCAGAAGTGAGATTATTAGTTTGAGTCTCGGTTCCATATGGTTTCCTATCAAACTTTGTTTCCTTGTTTGAATGAGCGTTAAAATTATCATTAGTAGGTACATCATCATTTAGATCATCTTCGTTTTCGTCAGAGTCATAGTTTTGGTATCTTGGAGATATAGAAATAGGATTATCGTTAAAAGCAACATTATGCGTGGATTTCTTTGTACGTGGGTCTCCAACTTGAGCAGCTGCAGGAATCAGGGCACCACCAACAGTAGCTGCGACTGTTGCACCCTTAGAAAAAGATGTTCCATGAGTTGCATTTGTAGGTGATTTTTCTTCTTTTGCTTTCTCTCTTTGAGCTCTTAATGTTGTAAATGCACTGTTAGCTTTGGATTTCAATGGTTTGTCTCTTGTTTCCTCAATAAATGGAGATTGCTCTTCATATTGTAAAGCTCTAGTTTCTGAATTTGATTTTTGTGTAGGCTCCTGTTGGCTCTGATTAACCTTTAATTTATTGGCCATACGTAGTGGTCTAACACCAAAATCTTCATTCACGGACTTTTTAGGAACTTTTGTTTCCACTTCAAGTACTCTTAAATTAGTTGAATTCTCATTTAGCTTGCACTCTGCTATCAAGTCACAAAGTATACAATTCAATTCGCCAATTGATTTTTCCACAATGTAACGAGGAAACAATTGTTTATATGTAGCGTGATACCTTGTAGCAGTTAATGAGTACGCAACTGCTTCTCTTAACATAACAGAATGCTCATTACTACCCAATCTTTGACGATCACCTTGGTTGGCAATTTCATTTATAACAATAGCAAGTTTAGATATTTTTTCAAACAAAATGTCTGAATCACATTTTTCACTGACTAAATAACCCAAAAATGAGTCAATTAAAGCAAGAGCATCACTGACCAACTTTATCGAAATTAACCCGTGAGAAGCAACAAATGGTTTCAATTCCATTTTAGGTAATGATGCCTTTTTGATATCTCTTGCAATTGCATTAGACCTAGAATCTTCGTATCTACGTTGCCAAAGTTTAATTTGATTCTTCAATTCTAGGGTAGATGGATTATTTGAAGTTGATCCAGGAGAAAGTTGAATGGTTTCCAATTTTTCTAAAAATTCATCGACACTCTTTTGTGACAATTTTGCTGAGTTTCCTGAATTTCCCGAATTGGTAGTAATGGCATTGATTGCTGAAGGTGGACTTCCGACACTTCTAGGACTGGATGAGGTATTCTTCAAGGATTGGTTCTCGAGTCTCAATGCTGCATTTATTGATTTTAATCTCTCTATCTCTTTCAAATTCTCATCAGAATTACTCATAGATTTCGTTAAATTGTCGTGCTTTGTTATCCAACGCTCTTTCTCTTTACCCAACGTCTCCAACTCGTTACTGAGTGATTTATTCTGACTGACAGAAAAATTATAATCTTCTTGGAGTGACTCAAGCTTGCCTTTCAATTTTGATCTTTCAGACTCTGATGCTTGCAACTTGTTCTTGAGATCATTAACTAATGTCTCCAACTTGGCCAATTCGTTATCCTTTTCATCATGAGTGAGACCTCGGTCACTTTTTGTGTTTATATCTTTATTATTACTCAAAGAATTAGAGTGTTGGTGCTGATTTTGGTGTTGCTCAGCTTGTGTATGTTTAGGATCTGAGATATTCTTTACTTTTCCCTTTTCTTCTTCCTCTTCTTCCTGTTCATCATCACCTTCATCATCACTGGACCAATCAAGATTGGCCTTTGTTGGCACTACTTGAGAAGGTTGAATACCTATTGATTGATTAGATGCTTCAGCATTGGGCATAGTAATATTCTTGCTTGATGTGTTGTTCAAATCATCTCTACTATCACTTTCTTTCTCTTCATCTACTTCTTTTGTAGCGGCAAAATCATTCAAATGGTGTGATGCCAGGCGACTATGATAACCATTGGCAGAATCATTACGATGATGACTTGAAGCTAACGATGACTTACGTTCATGTTGGAACTGGCTTCCGTTTGATGACATTGAAGTAGTGTGTGAATGTTGCAGTTGTCTTTCCACATGCAAATCTCTTCGCTCTATTTCATATGAGATATCAGCCACTAAATCTTTAAATCTAGTCTGTGGTAAAGAGGCCAATTTCTGTCTTGCTTGATTTCTTTTTGGGTGGAATGAAGATTTAGGTAATAAATAATCTGGTTCTGATCTACTTTCATCTATCCTTCTTCTTAATTCATCATAAACATCGGTACTTAACTCTTTGAATTGTGCTGATGATAATTTCAATAGTTTTTCTCTTGCTCTTTGAGCTCGAGATGAATTTGATTTCGATCTTGATTGCTGATCATCCGATATAGCAAGAAACTGTTTCAACACCTTATAATGTTGGACAAGATCCTTTTCACTCATTATATGTATAGTTTAGACTGTGAGATTGCAAATAAAACAAAACACAACAAAAAGGAAAGGAAGGGATCTGGAATAAAATAAAATACAATAAAACTAATACTAATACTTTGTTGAATATGATATATAGAAAGGAAAAGAAATTTGATGGGAGGTGGTTGTGTTGCTAAAATTTTTTTGTTCTCTCTCACTTTTTTTTCTTTGGATTTCCTTCTGTTAGTAAGATGAATGAATGTATATTGTTGTTGTTGTTGTGGCCAGGGAACAAAAAAAAGAAGGACTTTTAATGAAGAAAATCAGATCTTCAAAAAAATCGAAAATTAATAATTATTTAAAAAAAAGACATTAGAAGACGCGTATTAGATGTAATTATAAAGCAGAAACAGGAAAAAGAGAAGTTATTGATTAATTAAGTCGTCTAGGACAAAACAGGAACAAGAAGAGTAGTGGTGGTGGTGATGGGCAAGAAAGTACAGCTACGAATAATTAACATAGATCACAAAAAGGAAATGAAATTTTCAAAATTGTAGTAGATTAGTTTGGTTTCTACAGGAGAGTTTAGGATGTAGTTGAACCAAAAGAAATTGAAATCACCTAGCCAAGAATTCTAGTTGGTCTTTTAACCTAGGTTGAGTCTTCTCTATTAGTATCTTACTTGAATAAACTCAAACGAACGAATCAATAGAGGTTGTTCTTCAATTCTTATTGTTCGTTATAAATTAATTGCAGATAAGTTGGCTGGCTATTTCGAATAAAAATTGTTAGTCTAAACTGCAATGACAATATAATCGATGGGTTACCAACACAACAAACCTAAAAATTTCTTAATATAAATTAAAATTTAACCACACATACACACGTTACAGTAGTAGATCGAGAAGAAAGGAAGAAAAAAAAGAGAACTAATTTTGTGTTTCATCTCACTCACACAGTAAATCTATTCAATAAAAACTTTGTCGGAAGAAAGGGGGGAGGAGGAGGGAGAAATAGAGGGAGGGAGGGATGAAAAAGACGCGTCACAAAAAGTAGCCGATCTATTCAATGAACAAGTTTGACAAGGAAATTTTTTCTTTTTTCTCCCACTCCCTTGATTTTTCCCCTTTTTCGATAAATTATCACTGTAACCCTGTTTAATTGGAATATCGTCAATTTCAATGGTTATGAATATATCGATCTATTCATGTACTAATAGTTATCAACAGGGGGGGGGCAGGAAGTTTCGCTAGAAAGAGCCAATGAAAAAATGAGACTTGCAGTGGACACCTGTACTTTGCAACAATACCCCTGCTGTTAAAGTATGGTTGTGTGACTCTTTTTCGCTTAACTATATGAGCATTTCGAAATCGTCACCTTGATTTGTTGGTTCGGTCATAACTGGCATTAGTATGGAATTGATGTGTTAGCTTAGGGTGGCATATTTGTCTTGAAATCTGAAGTCATGTTTACCTGGCATTATCCCTTTCTTTTCTTAAAGCGTGTTGAATATAGTCTATAGTCAGTATTGTCTAACATGGCTGAAACTGAAGCTGTTATAAGAAATTGGCTTCAAGTTCTTTTCTAGTTATAAAATCAAATGCAATGTGTTTCAATTTGGTTTGTAAAATGAGCAAATTATTTTTTTTTTTTTTGCAGCACTAACAATAATCATACAATCTAGAACTTCGTTGCAAAACTTGTATTTTTCTCAAAACCAACTTCAACGACTACTCATTGATTGGGTCAAATGTTTCAATGATTCATCGCCTATTCATTCTGAACACGGTCTTATTTCACCGCTAGTTGATTAATTTGCGTTAATCGTTTTATTGTAAACTACAATTTGATGCCCTGTTCTCCCTTGATTGTAATTCTCCACTTTGACACATGCATATAATTCACCTCGCCCGATAAATAATAACATCTACAAATAACCACGCTGATGATTCTACAACCATTCCTTTTACTTTCAAACGTCTCTATGTACAAATATATTTGAAAAAAAGTTATGTAAAAAAATAAACACAATCAAATGAACTTTAAATAAAAAACAATTCTACTGTTTCCATTTATCATTATCTTCGTAGGGTGGCAGTAACGCCCTCCTCTTTGTAATTATTAATCTTTTATCTTACTCATTCAGTTAATTCAATTTCTGATATTTTGAGCACTGATTTTTTCAAATTGATCAACTAATTTCTCAGTAATAAATTGTTCAGCTTTATTTTTACCATGATAAAAATTGACAGCACCAACTAAACTGAATAATAATTCACCACTTACTTTCAATTCTCCACTACTTTCAAATCCTAATGTTGAATTTCTAGTATGCCAAAACATTATTTCATTAATATTGTTTGATTTAGCAAATATAGCCGCTGTTTTCAAACTTGGTAATTCTCTTGACATTGGTGATCCTAAAACATCCAAGTTTTTCCCCTCCACACCATTATCATGTTTACAAGGTTGATTAGTTACATATTTGGCAAAATATAATGATAATAATTTACTCCCCATGGCAGCTAATTTTTCATTATATGGTTTAATACCATTACCAAATGATTTATGGGTTATTACTTGTAAAGCTATTTCATCAGGTATATTATATTTATCACCTAAAAATGATTTGATATGACTGATATTGGTTTCATTTAAACCATATTTAATTCCCTTGGGATTAATGAATGCTGCTTCGGGATCTCTCTTAAGACCTTCAACTCTGGGTCCTTTGTGTAGATAAATCGATCTAGTGAATATTGTGAATTGTTGGCCAGTTATTCTACTGGATAGTTGTCGTATGTTACCAATCATCACTTGTTTAAATTAAAAGTGATAATGTTATATGTTGTCGGTTTTATTTGATGGTTTAAACTGTCCCCAAAAAAAAAATTTTTTTTCTTACTATGAGAGAGAAAGAAAGAAAGAACAAATGAATTTGAGGAATAATAATATTGGTTGGATTTACACGACGTTGTTGTTACAAAGACGTGAGCAAAGTGAGAGAGATCAAACCTTCATATTCAATCTCATCTCAATCAAACGCTCAATTTTTTTTTCTTCTCTCTCTCTTTGTTGTTTAACTAAGTTTGTTTCCTTCCATCCAAGCAAGTTAGAAATGGATATTTTTAGAATTTTAAGTCGAGGAGCTTCTTTGAATAAAAAGAAAGGTATAACTACTGATTATGCATTACCTTCAGAAAAGCAAACTCAAAAGCAAAAACACAAACAAGAATCATTACTAAATGAAGTTGAAAGAGAAACTGATTTTTTCCACACAAGAAAGCATAATAGTAATAGTACTACTACTAGTGGTAAAGGTGATAAATTAACAAATGGGGCTAATAGTAATAAAGAAGAACAAATGGAGACAAACGAAACTAAGGCAAAAGAAGAAGAAATACCACCACCTGAATTAACTACTGAAGAAGATGCTCAAACATTCAGAAATTTACATAAATCAAAAGTTACTGGTGATGATATACCTATCCCCATTGGATCATTTCAAGATATGATTGGAAGATTCCATATTAATAAAAAAGTATTATCCAATTTAATTGATAATGAATTTGTTGAACCAACACCAATTCAATGTGAATCGATCCCTATCACATTAAATAATCGAGATTTGATTGCATGTGCTCCTACTGGTTCTGGTAAAACTTTAGCATTTTTAATACCATTAGTACAACAAATTTTATCTAAAAATGTATCTAAAAATCATGGAATTAGAGGATTAATCATTTCTCCAACTAATGAATTGGCAGTACAAATTTTCCAAGAATTAGAAATTATAACTCGTGGATGTAAACAAATCAATGTGGCCATACTATCTAAACAATTAGCCAGTAAATTAAACAATAATATTATCAAATCTTCTAAATATGATATCATTGTTTCAACACCATTGAGATTAATTGATGTGGTTAAACAAGGGAATATGGATTTATCGAAAATTGAACAATTGATTATTGATGAGGCGGATAAATTATTTGATCATGGATTTGCTGAACAAACTGATGAAATTTTAACTCATTGTACTAATCCTAAAATCAGAAAATCGATTTTTTCAGCCACAATTCCTTCTAGTGTTGAAGAAATGGCTCATTCTATAATGAAAGATCCACTTCGAATAATTATTGGACATAAAGAAGCTGCTAGTAATACTATTGATCAAAAATTAGTGTTTACCGGTAATGAACAAGGGAAATTATTGGCTATTAGACAAATGATTCAACAAGGAGAATTCAAACCACCAATTATAATTTTTTTACAATCAATCACTAGAGCTAAAGCTTTATTCCATGAATTATTATATGATAGATTAAATGTTGATGTCATTCATGCTGAAAGAACACCTAAACAAAGAGAAGAGGTCATTAAACGATTTAAAAATGGAGATATTTGGGTCTTGATCACTACTGATGTGTTAGCTCGTGGAGTTGATTTTAAAGGTGTCAATTTAGTTATAAATTATGATGTGCCACAAAGTGCTCAAGCATATGTTCATAGAATTGGTAGAACTGGTAGAGGTGGTAAAGCTGGTAAAGCCGTGACTTTTTTCACTAAAGAAGATGATAAAGCTATTAAACCCATACTTAATGTGATGAAACAATCAGGATGTAATGATGGATATAGTCAATGGATGGAAGATATGGGTAAATTATCGAAAAAGGAGAAAAAACAAATCAAAACTCATGAAATTCAACGTAAAAAGATTAGTACGGTTCCTAAAGTTATAAAACAAAAGAGAAAACAAAGACAAGATATGATAGCTGCATCAAAGAGAAGAAAACAAGAATCCAAACAAGAATCTCATTCAAATGATGAAAGAGAGGAGTAAAGAAGGTTTATAAGAATTTAGTTTATAGAGTCCATACAAAATAGATTTGATAATTTTTGATTTAAATATAAATATATTTTGGAATTATCATCTCCTTCTAAGCTTAGTTACACCTTATGCTATAATATCATTGGTGTTTATTGATTTGTTCGTCTAAATATATTTTTTTTTTTCGATAATTTCACAATAATTCTCCACTAATTACTTGATATCACTACAAAAATTACTTCCATCAC
>OKKB01000392.1_pt1 | contig 10895 bp, 4 predicted proteins | sample 1613931 | NCBI WGS metagenome assembly OKKB01 (sample SAMN04436893, study PRJEB24849) | human gut metagenome | biome: human gut; feature: NICU; material: stool | host: Homo sapiens | place: USA: Saint Louis, MO | collected 2012-02-08
AAGATAAGAATTTTGATAATTATCAATAAATTTATATAAAAATTGATGAAATTCTGGACTTATTTGAATTTGATTATTTTCTAACGTTATTATATCTTCATGTTTTTTATTAGTGGTGGTGGTGGTTGATTTATCTTCATTATTCCTTGATGATTGTTGTTGTTGTTGTTGCTGATTATCAATAATACTAATAATTTTATTATTTAATTGATCAATTTGTGATTGTAACTGAAATAATGTTTCTTGTTGTTTTTGATGAGAATTTTTCAATTCTTGATCTAATCGATGTAGTTTGCCATCTAATTTCGCCATTTTAATTGGATCAAAAGATCCTGATATAGGTAATAAATTCGGTAGTATAGTGGAAATTTGTCCCGTTATCAATAAATACCCCAATATAGTCATAAGAAATGATACCAATGAAATTATAATATATTGTTTCCAATTCATATCATTATTATGCGGGGGATTACTTAATTGCGAATTGACAAGATCAATTTCATCTGATTCCAGAAGCGATGGCGATGGTGATAGTGATCCAAACTTAAGCTTATTCAGTCTCGTTCGAGGATATCTATGACGAAGTTCTTTTGTGAGATTGTCGTTGTTATCATCATCATTGAATATATTTTTCTCTTTAAATCGATCACTATCAAATTCAAGATCTCCATCACTCAAATATTCATCTTCATAACCACTTGCATTAAGATTACTTTCTAACAGTTCTTCATTAAAAGTGTCTCCATCACTAAGTATATATTCATCATCTTCATGATCTTCATCACCACCTCTACCTCCACCTAGACCTCCACCCCCATTAATATTATCATCCTCATTAGAATTTATACTTTCTTGTAATTCTCCATTCAAAAATTTCAAATACGATTTATTAGTATCAAATTCATCCAATTCCTCTTCATCATCATCGTCAAACTCTTCGTCTTCTTGTTGTTGTTTTTCTTGATTATATTCCCCATTAGGAAGATTATCTATAATATCATTACCATTTTCTCGAATACTAGTCTTACTGTTCAGAATAATCTTTGCAATTTTTTCATCAATTGATACATCTGAATTATGATTGTTATTATTATACGAGAACACTTCGTTATTGTGGTTGTTGCGGCTTCTTTTTGTAGGTGATCGAAGTGGATTGGCTTTACCTATATTATGTTTCAAATGAATGGAATTATCATCATCATCAGTATTATTAGTAAATCTGGGAACCATAGGAAACCCCGACATGTTATTGAATGAATTTAAATAGGGGGTGGTAGTTTATAATTATATATTGAAAGTCGTAGTGTTTGTTTACTTGATTGTTGTTGTTGTTATTTTTTTGTTGTTTCTCTTTTAAAGTTGGCTGGTTGAAATTTTCACAAATTTTGTTTTTGAGTAAAGAAATTTTTACGCAACATCTTAATTATACCACATGGTAGCTCACATAGCCATTTAGTTACTGGATATCAGTTGATTAGTAGTTGAAAATGGAAGTAGAGAAAGGTTAGTAAGTGGCGATTTAAACACATTTATAGATGTTATATTAAATGTATAAGGTTAATAAGAGATGGAACTCTACAAGTTATTCAAGTTTATCTCTTTACCACGTCGGTTGATTAAATTTGTCAGTATATTCCAAACATCATTCAAGATCCTGTAAAACTCTTATTTCAACACACATATGTATATATATTAAAAATATTCAATCTTATTTTTCCATAAACCTCATCTTTTTCATCATAAACGTATTTTCTTCTATATAATAATTATTTCATTAATTGTGGATTCTCTTTAAAATGGTTTCAGCACTAGAAATTTCCAGGAATCCCAAACTATCTTCAGTTTCCAAATAAGTGATTTCTCCATTAACAACAATACTAGCATATCTTTGTAATCTTAATCCCATACCTGCCAGAGTCAAATCAGCAACAAATCCATCACCCAATTCTTTAGAAATAGAAGCATTAGGATCAGTAGCAAAAATAACATAATTTTCTTCATCAGTATAACCCAAAGCTTTAGCCCAAGCTGCCATTACAAATGGATCATTGGCAGATAAAACAATGATTTTTTTGACGCCCTTGTCTTTGAAATCTTTCAAATGTTTCAAATAATCAGGGATATGTTGTTCAGTACAAGTTGGGGTAAAAGCACCAGGCACAGCAGTGACAACAACAGTATTATTTGGAAATAAAGATTTTAAATCCAATGGTATTGGATTAGCACAAGCAGTTAAACTTGCATGATCTTTAGAATAAGGAATGTATTTTGGTTCAATGTTAGTTGGGAATTTACCGTCAGTCATATTAGTAGAAGTAATAGTATTGTAATATCAATTAAGAAGAAAGAAGAAAGAATAAAGAAGAAAGAAGAAGAAGAAAAAGAATTGAAAAAAGCCAATTTCAGTGAAAAGTAGGGAGATATTTATACAATTGAGAAATATTAGGGGTGAAGGGGAGGGGAGGGAAGAGAGGTGAAGGCAAAAATGAAATAGGAATAAGAATAAGAATTCAACAAAGGGGGTAAAAATCAACAAGGTGAAGGATAAGAGAGAGTGGGGGAGAATTAAACCTTTCACGGATCATCCCACCCACCCACACATCTTATAACCGAGACTCTCATATACTTCTACTACTACTATTGCTACTACTAGTATTATTCTATCCCTTCTCTTTCGCGGCAGAAAAGTCCGAAACAACTTTTTTTGATGGGTATACGTACCCAATCTTACAATTATTACACAAATGTATTTTACTCATTTCGGACTTCCAATACATTATTATTGCTACTATTATTCCACAGACTAGTAATAAGCAAGTTGAATATTTAATTGATCAGGTTACGTACTACCACCACTATATGTCTAACATAAATGTTTGTTCTTTGTTGAGCGATTATCGGTTATTGCTTTAACTACTCTACGAAAAAAAAAAGCAAAACCCACGTTTAATTACAAAAACAACTTCAATTGAACTTGGTGATATTACTTGACATACTATATTTTGTCTTACGTCACATTTGTCCGCCTTCTTCAATAAGCCCTTCTTTCCCTTTCTTTCTTTTTCCTACTTCGGGATTTGAATTTTTACAAATTATACTCTTGTTCTACTACTGCTATCCTTTGGTGTATGTTTTTAACTCCTTTGAACAGCACATATACACACACACAATAGGTATTATTTCATATTTACGTCAATTCTATTTTTCTTTCCTATAAACTCGACTAATGTTAGTGAGCCTAGTGGGAGAAATAATTCACTATTAACGACAAAACCCCACCTACAACCCCACCCAAATAACCTCCAACTAACAATGTAATTGGCCATTGTTGCCATGGTCTATCCCAATCTAAAGGAATAGGTATAACTCCTAACCAACAACCACCCAAAGTCAACAAAACACTAGATAATATACCATGATGGAAAATAATTCTGTACAAATGATCCTGTTTGAATAATCTGTTAATTTTGTTGACATTCAAATTGGATAATATAATTAAAGGATTAAAAATTAATTGAGATAAATGTAAAGACAAATATAAAGTTTTCAATGAATATTTATAAACTGGTGCCCCCATTAAAATAATCACAACAAATAATGGCAATGATAATACAATACTAACAAATATACTCGATCCAATCAAAAGTGGAACATTATTATTATTATTATTACTAGCAGAACCACTTGAACTATTTTGATGATCATTTCTAGTTGATTTCTTTAATGGTAATAAATTGATATAAATAATGTAATTATAAATTACTTGTATAGGTATACTTGTAAGAAACCCTTTCCACATCACCGTTTCTAAATCTTGAGTTAACCCAGAATAAAACATCCCAACAAGTATAAATATATTATGAAATGGAACAACTAATAAACTATTTTTAATTTGAGGGATAAATGTCAAATATGATTGAGGTGTTTGTTTAGTATCAGAATCAGATTCTAAATTGTTGTTGTTATTTGATACATCCTTACTGAAGGATACCGTCTTTTTCATAGGTCTAATTGCAGCCGGCATTGCTAGAACTTATATTCTATGTGTATATGAGTTTATATCTGAAAATATCAAAATAGTAATATACTTCTATCTCCAACTGAAGCGGTTATGAAATGATGGTGGGAGATTTATTATGGGGAGTTTTGAAGGTGAACTATTTTTTTTTTCAATCGATTTTGAATATTAATTAATTGGGTGTTTACTTTTTTTTTTTGCGCGCCAGTTGATAAAATTTACGCCCCAGGTCGTGTCTTATTGCTGCTCGTGGGAAGACCATACAAAGCGCTCGACATATTGAAGATTGTATGGACCCACAATCCCCACCACCAGCAAGTTTACTACTTTTTACTTAATTATCATTGCCAGTAGTCTATAAATAATCTCTTTAATAGAGTGCTCTTATCAATTATATGTGGTGATTGTTTAAGAAGAAAACTGGTGGCGTAAAAAAAATGGCGACCAAAACCATCAACAACAACGATCAACCAAAAACAAAAATGTGCGTTGCAAGAAATTTTTTTTCATTCAATCTTCGCCAAAACAAATTGACTGCTTAAATCATATCCACCTTCTTTTCTTTCCTTTCTTACCACTATCATTATATCCCGCCATGGATGCATATCGAGAATTTATTGATCCATCAAAAGTGAACAACTGTGTGGGATGCAATTTCATCTCATCAACCAAGAAGAACCTTATAGTGGGTAAAGGATCATTATTACAAATTTTTGAGACCATTCAATTAAAACAATCAACTATTAATAAACCACAATATCGATTGAAATTAATTGATCAATTCAAATTACAAGGAACTATTACTGATTTAAAATCAATTAGAACTATTGAAAATCCTAATTTGGATTATTTAATGGTATCGACAAAATATGCTAAATTTTCAATAATTAAATGGGATCATCATTTGAATACTATAGCTACAGTTTCTTTACATTATTATGAACATTGTATACAGAACTCAACGTTTGAAAAACTTGCTGTGTCGGAATTGATTTTAGAACCAACTTATAATTCAGTGAGTTGTCTTCGATTCAAGAATTTATTATGTTTTTTACCCTTTGAAGTTATAGAAGATGACGAAGATGAGGAAGAAGAAGAAGAAGAAGACGAAGAGGATGAAGATGAAGGTGAAGAAAATATCGATGACACTAAAGAAAAGAAAGACAAAAAACAATCCAAAACTGATACAATAGAAGAAGATAAAAATAGTACCACCACTAATCAAGAGCCCCGTTTATTTTATGATTCCAGTTTTATAATTGATGCAACTACTTTAGATTCGTCAATAGATACCGTTGTTGATATGCAGTTTTTACATAATTATCGTGAACCAACAATAGCAGTATTATCTCTGAAACAAGAAGTTTGGGCAGGAAATTTGATCAAATCTAAAGACAATATTCAATTCCAAGTATTAACTTTAGATTTGAATTTGAAATCTACAATTTCGGTATTTAAAATTGACAATTTACCTTATGAAATTGATAGAATTATCCCTTTACCAAGTCCATTAAATGGTACATTATTAGTTGGTTGTAATGAATTGATACATGTTGATAATGGTGGGGTGTTGAAACGTATCGCTGTTAATAAATTCACTCGTTTAATAACTGCTTCATTTAAAAGTTTCCAAGATCAATCTGATTTGAATTTGAAATTAGAAAATTGTTCCGTAGTACCTATCCCTGATGATCATCGAGTCTTGTTGATTTTACAAACGGGAGAGTTTTATTTTATTAATTTTGAATTAGATGGGAAATCAATTAAAAGAATTCATATCGATAATGTTGATAAAAAAACCTATGATAAAATACAATTGAATCATCCTGGTGAAGTTGCCATATTGGATAAAAACATGTTATTCATTGCTAATTCCAATGGCAATAGTCCTTTAATACAAGTCAGATACCGTGATTCACTGAAAACACTGGATACAAAGGAATCTAAATTGAATAAAATTGAAGAAAAAGAAGATAACAAAGATGATGACGATAATGATGACGACGACGAAGATGACTTGTATAAAGAGGAAGAAGAAGAAGAAACTCAAAAAACCATAAGTAAATCTCATATTGAGTTTTTATATCATGATGAATTGATTAACAATGGTCCATCATCTACTTTCACATTAGGAATATGCTCAAAAGAGAAATTTAAATGTAATTTACCTAATCCAAACTATAATGAGGTTTCTATTTTGAGTAATGCTGGAACAGATTCACAAACCAAATTGAATATAATCACCCCAACGATCCAACCATCAATCTCCTCATCATTAACATTCTCTCAAGTTAACCGAATGTGGAATTTGAATCAAAAATATTTAATCACTTCAGATGATGTCAATTATAAATCGGAAATTTTTCAAATTGAAAAATCTTATGCGAGAATGAAATCAAAGCATTTTATTAATAATGAATTAACCATTAATATGCATGAATTAAATAATGGCAAATTTATTTTACAAGTGACACCTAAACAGATTGTCTTGTATGATAATAAATTCAAAAAGAGATTCACTTTAAATGACGAAATTAAAGACGATGAAATTTTGAGTAGTATTTTGAGAGATGAATTTTTAATGATTTTCTTAGCTAGTGGTGATGTCATGATTTTTGTCATTAATACTTATAATGAATCATACGATAAAATAGAAATTCCAAAATTATTAGATGATACAATTATCACCACTGGGTATATCACTAATTCTCATCTATTGAGTGCAGTTTCTAAAAACGTTAATTTGTTATTAGATAATAATACCAGCAGCAATAAGAGAAAGAGAAAACATAGTGCATTAAGTAATTCTGAAGGAAGCAAGAAGAATACTGGAAAATCACAACCCTCAACGGCTGCACCACCTCCACCACCAAAAGTAAATAAAGTAAAGACATTTGTTTTAGTCACTGGTGATAATCGTATTGTTGCATTTAATAGATTTCATGGAGAAAAATGTTATCAATTAAATCATGTTGATAAGTTTACTGAAAATCTTTCCCTTGGATTTTTTGATCCAAATCAACTGACAGTTGATCCATTTATCAAACAAATCATGTTGAATGAATTGGGTGATAAATTTGATACTAAAGATGAATATCTTACTATTTTGACTATTGGTGGTGAAATATACATGTATAAACTTTATTTTGATGGAGAAAATTATTTTTTCAAAAAGGAAAAAGATTTAACTATTACTGGTGCTCCAGATAATGCATTCCCCTATGGTACTTCCATTGAAAGACGTTTAGTATATTTCCCAAATTTAAATGGATTTACCAGTATTTTTGTAACAGGAGTAATTCCTTATTTAATTTTGAAAACTGTTCATTCAATTCCAAGAATTTTCCAATTTTCGAAAATAGCTGCCATGTCAATTTCAGCATTTTCCGATTCCAAAATTAAAAATGGATTGATTTTTTTGGATAATCAACAAAATGCACGTATTTGTGAATTACCATTGGATTTTAATTATGAATTTAATTTACCAATGAAACATGTGGATATTGGAGAACTGATCAAATCAATAGCATATCATGAGACTTCTGATACAGTTGTATTATCAACGTTTAAACAAATTCCTTATGATTGTCTTGATGAAGAAGGGAAACCAATTGCTGGTATCATCAAAGATATCAAAGACACACCTGCCATGTCATTTAAAGGTTCCATTAAATTAGTATCACCTTATAACTGGACCGTCATCGAAACTATTGAATTGGGAGATAATGAAGTTGGTATGACTTTAAAATCCATGATTCTTGATGTTGGATCAGAATCAGGGTCAACCCTTGGTTCCGATCCCAATTCATTGATCAAAAAATACAATAAGAAGAAACGAGAATATATTGTTATTGGAATTGGGAAATATCGTATGGAAGATCTTGCTGCTAATGGGATTTTTAAAATATATGAAATCATTGATATTATCCCAGAACCAGGTAAACCAGAGACCAATCATAAATTTAAAGAAATTTTCAAAGAAGAAACTCGTGGAGCCATAACTAGTATTTGTGAATTGAGTGGAAGATTTTTAGTATCACAAGGTCAAAAAGTGATTGTTAGGGATTTACAAGATGATGGTACAGTTCCAGTAGCATTTTTGGATACACCTGTATATGTTTCTGAATCGAAAAGTTTTGGGAATTTGTTAATTTTGGGAGATCCATTAAAAGGATGTTGGTTAGTTGGATTTGATGCTGAACCATTTAGAATGATTATGTTGGGTAAAGATACTCAACATATTTCAGTAGAATGTGCCGATTTCATTATTAATGATGATGAAATATTTGTGTTGGTTGCTGATAATAATAATGTACTTCATTTATTGAATTATGATCCTGATGATCCTCAATCAATTAATGGTACCAAATTATTAACCAAGGCATCATTTGAATTGAATTCAACAATATCATGTTTAAGATCATTACCATTGATTGATATTGAAGAAAGTGTCCAAACAGATGCACTTACTAACATTGCTGTTCCTCCTCCTCTTCCTCCTAATACCACTTCAAATTATTTCCAAGTGATTGGATCTACACAAGATGGATCATTTTTCAATGTATTCCCCATTAATGAAGCAGCATATCGAAGAATGTATATTTTGCAACAACAATTAATTGATAAAGAGTTTCATTATTGTGGATTAAATCCTAGACTTAATCGAATTGGTAGTATTAAATTACAAAATAATGAAACTAATACTAAACCAATATTAGATTATGATTTAATTAGAAGTTTTACAAAATTGAGTGATGATAGGAAACGAAATTTGGCTAATAAAGTCAGTGGTAAAGGTATTTATCAGGATATTTGGAAAGATATTATAAGATTTGAACATACATTAAATGATCTATAGAATAAAAAAAAAAGAATTTATAATGTTGTATTAATAAAAAGTTACTTTTATTTATATTTAGTACTACAGAATGATGAAATCAATGCACGGGACAACCAGCATTATTCAACTATTCCCAACCTCACAAAACCAGTGAAAATATCAATTTAAAGAAAAGACAAAAATCAATTATCACATCATTATTATTAATTTATATTTTTTTAATCTATAGTAAAAAACATATATATAAGTTATACAATTAAGGTATTTATTTTTTTATTATATTTTTATAGTTTTTTAATCATAAGTTTAAATTTTAATTATTATATCATAAAGAAAATAAGAGAAATCACTAAAGAAAGGAAACCAGTCACATTACTTGTGATAATGGTAGCACCAACACCTTCATAAGTACTAATGGCAATAGTTGATTTTTGTGGATTATGAGTTGAAGTTGATTGAATTTGATCAACAACTGGAGTTTCAGTAACGATATTTCCTGATATCACATTAATAGTAACTGGTGGAATAGAAGTAGTGGTACTAGTGCTTGTGGTGGCAGTATTACTAGAAGTGGCTTCTAAACTTGAAGATTTTTCAACAATTGGAGAAGATGAAGGATTTGATGGATTTGATTTTGGAGTTTCAACAGAGTTAGTGGTTTTTTGTTCAGAAGTACTTGATAATGGACAATAAGTGGTATAAACAGTTTCTTCACTAGTGTAAACTTTAATACCAGTAGTCTTTGTTTGTTCATGACATTTATTGTTTGAACAGGAAGTGATGGTAACAATTGCTGTAGATATTTTAGTTTCAGTTTCTTGTGGAGTACCAGAAGTAGCAACAGAAGTAGCAACAGAAGCAGTAGCAGTAGCTTTAGTAGCGGCAGCAGCTTTAGTATTTGTGGCTTCACCATTAATAGAAGCAGACGATAATTTAGAAGTGATTGTTGTAACTGGGAAATAAGTAGTATAAGCAGTTTCATCAATGGTATAAACTGAATAACCACTAGTGAAAACAGTTAATGCACATTTGTTATCAGAACATGAAGTAACAGTAATAACAGTAGTCAAAACCTCGGTTTCAGTTGATTCTTCAGTAACAGCAGCAGCAGCAGAAGAAGTGATCACCAGAGGAGAACTTGTTTCAGTTTTAGAAATTGGTACAGCTGTAGTAATAACCGTCAACACACCATCAATGGTTGTGGTATAAGTGGTAGAACTTTGTACTTCAGTTGTCAAATAACATTTGTTATCAGAATCACAAACAGTTTTGATAACATGAGAAACATCAACATCAGTTTCATATTCGTATTGAGTTTCTTGTGGTTTACTTGTAATTGAAGAAGAAGAAAATTTGATAGCAGCTTTAGTTGAAATTGGAGAAACAGCAGTAGCACCAGAAGAAGTAGAAGCGATAGTTGATTCAGCAGTAGCAGTAGCAGCAGCAGAAGCTGATACAGCGGTAGTGATAACAGTCAACACACCATCAATGGTTGTAGTATAAGTAGTTAAACTTTCTGATTCAACAGTAACATAACAGTTGTTATTAGCATCACAAACAGTTTTGGTGACATGGGTATAATCAGTATCAGTTTCATATTCATAACGAGTTTCTGGTGCTTCACTATCAGAACTAATAATACTTCTGATATCACTACTAGCAGAATTAGGTTGAATTGTTTGAATAGTAGTATTTTGATAACGAGCAGATGACAAGTTCGGTGCAACAGGTAAGGCCGATGAGGATGGTTCTGATGAAGATGAAGATGAACATGATGATAGTGAGGAAATGGTAGTTGATCTAATAGTACTCATACTAGCTGATAAAGCAGTAGTTACTAAAACTGAAATTGGTAATATTGATCTCATTATTATGATGTTTCTATTATCCTGGTATTATAATATATATATATATATTTCTCTTGTCAATTATTATTTATATGAAATCTGTTGTAGGTATTTGGTTGTTGTTGTTGAGTTACTTGAGAATAAATTAAAAAAAACCCAAGAATAAGTTATTTATTATAGTAGTAGTAGT